>Ga0114923_10000049_pt1 | contig 101163 bp, 116 predicted proteins | sample SumtaG_FD_89578 | JGI IMG/M metagenome (GOLD analysis project Ga0114923, IMG submission 89578) | Deep subsurface microbial communities from Indian Ocean to uncover new lineages of life (NeLLi) - Sumatra_00157 metaG | ecosystem: Environmental > Aquatic > Marine > Oceanic > Sediment | place... | reverse complement strand
CGTGAGAGCGTCTACTCCCTTTATGGGTATTGGTGGGGTAGTCGGTGGCGCAGCTGGTCATGCAGAACAGTCTTCCCTTAATACCGGTGGCGGAATCATCTGGAATGGTTTTCTTAATCCAGGTGGTGTGACTGGTGGACTTGCAACTCAGGAATCTGCCGGTGGATTTGGTGGTGATGCAGAAGCTGGCGTTCTACTCTTCTGTGGTGGAAGCGCAGGTTTCGATGCCTCTATCGTTATGAACGGTTTCTCAGCTACCAATTCTTACACGCTTTCGGGCCGTGGAACGGGACTCGGAACACGCGTGGAGGCTAGCACGGGCGTTATCACTTCCGGTGGATCACATGACTTCGGGATTGGCCACGCGAATGTTGGTGGTGGTTTCGATGCGAGTGGTAATGTTACCACCACAACCGAACAGAATAAGAATGGCGGATACGCGAGCGCTTCAGCTAATGGTGCTTATTCCGGCGGGGCTTCTCTTGGGAAGACCTACAATGGTATTGCTACCGGTTATTCGGAAACTTTTGCGAATGATAATGGTATCATGTATTCCGGCGCATCCATGTCCGTAACCAGCACGATTACGCAGCCTCCGGCACCCAAATAATCAATCTGCTGTATTGATTGATTTCACAACCATTTCATGGGTGGGATCTTCTATCCTGGTCCCACCCATGAAATAATTACTTTTCATCTCACGAAACAATTACCTTTAGAAAAGGAGCAAAGTTATGAAGAACAAAACTTTACTTATCATGTTAATTCTAATTGCATTTCTGTTCGTCTCCGGGATGGCATTTGCCGATTCCACAGCTACCGCTGATGCCAATGCCAATGCCAATGCCGCTGGAGGCGACGCCGTTGCCGTTGCCAATTCAAATCCAAATACCAATTCAAATGCAAGTGGTGTCGTCGGTGACATTAACTCCGGGAATACCAGCAAGAATGAGGCCATGGAACGCGGTTTCCCAGTTCCCGGCACCGCCCGCTTCGGCCCCGTGATCAACTACTACGGCAAACCATTACCGACTGCCGGCTTCCGCCCTGTTGAGAGTCTTCTGATATACGCCAATATATTCAGCGAAGGCGCATTGGAATCCATCCTTACCAAGGGCAAAAACGCCGACCTCATCGTGGACCTGAATGTTGTCCGTGGTCCCGACGTTCAAGTCCGGGCCAAATATGAGTCGGGGGAACCTCGCTGGATTAAAATCATCGCCGATACCAGACAGCAAAAAGATCACGGCCTGATTGGTTACATCACCAGCGAAGCAGACGACCGCAAAACCGATATGATGGAAGTTGTTGCCGGGGCCGCCCTTGAAGCACTGCGCGAAGGTGCAGATGTTCTTCAGATTGTCGCCCAAGGTGCCAGCCGTGATACCGAGACCTCCGGATGGGGAATCGGATTTAATACAACCCAGGCCACCATGATGGGCGGACAGACCGGTGACGGTGGAGCAAATGTCAGCTCCGGTGGGACAGGATACAGTACCGCATGGGCCGGGATGAGAGACAAACCGTGGATTCAGGGCAACGCCTTAAAGTCCCCGGATAAAGTTGTCGGTTACGTCGCCAAAACGATCCGCCCTCCCAAAACCCCGGCAGTTGTTGCCAAAATGAAAGACAAAGAAAAACCGGCCAAACAATGGGGCACCGTCAATGGTAAAAAAGTCATGAAGGTGAACTAAATCTGCCGGTACGTTCATATGTGAAAAATGAAGGGGGAATATGTTGCATTCTCCCTTTATTTTTTTTACTTAAAAGGAGAATCATGAAAGATATAAAAATTTTAGTTGTCGGTGATATAATGCTTGACAAATATATAGTAGGTGATGTATCAAGGATATCACCAGAGGCGCCAGTTCCCATTGTTAAAGTCACAGAAAGATATTCAACACTCGGTGGTTGCGGAAATGTTGTAAGAAACATTGCAGCTTTGGGAGTCCAAGTTTACTGTGCAGCATCTATAACAAATGATCCAGAAGGAACAGAAGTTGTTCAAAAACTCGAAGAGATAGGAGCTATTCCAATTTTGGTATGGTGCTCTACAATTACAACTGTCAAAGAAAGAGTTATAGCAGACCAAAGAAAAATTCAAATGCTTCGAATTGACAGAGAAGAAGTTGGGGATATCTATCCAGAGCACTTAATGAATCAAATACAAACTTTTTTGGAGGATATAACTTTTGATATAATTGTTGTTTCTGATTATGCAAAAGGAATGATCACCAAAGAATTAATGACCTTTCTTCACTCATTAAAGATCCCGATAATCGTTGATCCAAAACCCAAAAATGGCGGTTTATATGGACTAGTTACTATGATCACGCCCAACAAAGAAGAATGGCTTGAGATGCAGCTCTGGCTTGGCAAATCAGAATTTGTCTTAGTAACCGAGGGAAGAGATGGAATGACTCTCTATGATAATAGACAGGGATGGGCAAAAACAAAAATTAAAGGTGAACCTGTTGACGTTTATAATGTCTCCGGAGCAGGTGACACTGTTGTTGCTATTATGGCAATTTGTCTTGCTCTAGATATTTATCCTGATAAAGCTGCTAGAATTGCAAATGACTGCGCTGCATACGTGGTAACTCAAGTTGGTACATCCGTTGTTTCTAAGAACATATTTCAAAGGAGTATGAATAGATTTAATGTGAGGATGTAAATAATGAGCTTAGATAGATACCACAATTCACGTTCTTCAGATAATGTTTTTAAATTGTTACATGAGGAAACTTCTTATCTAGATATTTTAAAAGGCAATGTGAAAGCAGCACATAAAGATGAAATTGAAGAAGAAACTGGCGGAGTACATTCAGATATTCTCCAACACCTTCTACAAGAACAAGATGCTGTTGAAACCAAAGCTGAAAAAGAAGTAGAGGGTGATCAGGGAACTCCTGAGGAACAAGAAAAGGCTGTTGAAAAAGCAGGAGAAAAAGGAGCAGAAGTTGACAAAGAGATGGGTGTCAAAGAAGAATCCATAGATCAACTCATTGAAGATGAATTAGAAGAAATCAGTATCGCTGTTGCAAGACAAGCGGCAGTAAGAGCGGCAAAGAGTAAAGCTTTAGCAACAAGAGGAATATTAAGAGCAAAAGAACCTCTTAAAAAAGTAGCAAAACAAAAGAAATTTGTACCCGGATTAAGGGGGTAATTCTTAATGGCATGCTGTGGTAAAAAACGAAGAGTTGCGGAAGCTCGCCGTCGAGTATTGGAACAAAACAATAAAAAAAATTACAAGAGTATACAGGATAAGAATCCTGCATTATTAAATGACAAGCTCCTGCTAGATTATCATAAGAAAACTCATATGCTCTATGCAGGAGCTGTCTTACGCAAACCAGTCAATAAACCATTTGTAAATTCAACAGTCGCCCTTCATGATAAATTTGTTGAAGAAATATTAAACAGGGGAATGAAACATAACACGCCTTTAAAGAAAGTCTAGTTTTAAATAATTACCGTTCTATATATATTAATTTATGGATAGAGATACTTTCGTAAATTTTTATAAGGGGGCGGATATGAACTTAAAATTTTCAGATAACTTATGGATTGATCTACCTTGTTTCATTTTGTTTTTTATTTTACTTATGCATGTTTCATTGAATAGTTTGATCTCTGTTGAATTTGGTTTGTCTTCTATTGTTGGAGATAATCCTTTTCTAACAGCTTGGATTGCTCCCATAGTTGAAGAATCGTTTAAATTTCTAATGTTAGCTCTATGGACTCCATTAGCAGTTGCATTTACAGCAATATTTTCAGTAATAGAAGCTGCAAGATATATTACGTTTGGATTTACTAATTTTGAAATTAATCCAATATATTATATAATGAGAGCTATTTGTATCGGTGTACATTTTTTAACTTTAGCTTGTCAAATATTTGGAATGAAAATGTATCGCAAATATAACATGGGGTCATATCTAGTGCTAGGATACATGTCAGCAATCTTTATACATTTTAAGTGGAATGTACAAATTGGTGCGTATGTTGTTAATGCAGTTAATTATTACTATAAATAACCACAAAAATCTTGGGGTAACCAGCCCCGGCGCCCATCGTATGGTTTTCTTCCACTCAACCATAGCCAATCCGGTGGGCGCCAAAACTAAAAAGGAGGTAATTGATTGGTTAAGATTAAGCAGAATGGCCCGAAAGAATGGTTAGTGACTAATGGAGATTACGAACCAATAAAACTCTTTCTCTCACCTTCCTCAATCACAAATAAATTTTTTATTGTGACAAAATTCATAGAGAGAGTTGCCGAACATTGCGGGGAGGGATTCGGTGACTGGTTCATGAAATTTTTATCTGATTGTGAGGATCCTGACAAGCGTCCTCAGACTGTAGTCGATAGTATACAACTCATCAAAGATTATGTTAATGACTATTTGGATTCGAATGGCGTTGACTACAGTCAGTTTGTAGATGTAACTAAGATAAAGAAAAATTCCATTCTATTTCAACCCGAAGAGATTCAAAAAATCCTTCAGTTATCGTGTTACCTTAAAATTTATTCAGTTATTTTCAATAGTGAAAAACTTAAATTGGGGCAAACATTACATCGTGAAGTCTATAATAAGATGGCATCTGAAATAGTCGAGACCGATGTAGTTCGAAAAATTTATGATGTAATTAAAACAAAGACTTTTAGATATAATCTTACAGATAGATTCATGTGGGAGTATATCAAAAATGTTCAGGGTAAGGATATTGGAGTTCATATTATTGAAATATTTAATTTTATTATGAATAATATTCTTGTCCTTTGTGAGGAAAACAAAAATCCAATTACATATTTTGTTGGCGTAATTGATGAATCAGTTAAGTGGTTCTTGAGATCAGTTTATAAGGGGTCAATCGTATATGACGATAGTATATCAACTGAGGATATACAGGGAATCAATACAGATAACCTCAAAACATATAGTTACAACGATACTCTTGGAAGGTTAAAGGGTATTGCATATGAAAAAATTTACGAACAACTACAACGGCAAGGTACAATGGACATGGAGAAAATTGATGACGATGAATTTATTGTATCTTTTCATGAACGTGCTTCTGGGATTAACTACACTTCTCCTTTATGCGAGACGTTGGTTTTTCCACTATTGTCTCAGATGACCTCAATTCCATACCATCATTTTAAGACATTATCTCCAGAGCATGCTGCAGTTCTTGCTGCTTATATTCAAACTCTCATGAGAAAGGTTTTCGGAAGCGAATATAAGAACATGATCTCACTTCTTAATTTTTATCCTTTAAGAAGCCCGTCTATATCAACGACATATAAGATCAAAGCAGTTCATGATTATATAAACATTCAACAAGAGGTTTTGAATTTCTATGGATTCAATACAAAAATCCTGCCTCACAATCTCCTATGTCATTATGTTGGAAGAGTATCTAGAGTTGATTTTTGTGATATCTTAACTGGAAATAAAATGGGTGGTATTCCATTATCAAAAATCGAGCAAGATATGATTCGATTCTATACTCTCTATTTTGCAGGTCATATGACTCCGTATGTTGACGAAATGACCAAACTAATGAATGCTGATTTTTAAAAAAATGTGCGGGAAAGGTTCTTGAGGATATTCTAGATCACCAAAGGAGCATTAACTTTCCCGCTCCATTTTTTTGCTAAAGTCATTTTTAGAACAAAATAATGATAGTTTGCTATAACCTCAGCGCTGGAGGGAGGACAATGAGAGATAATTTTATACAAGAAGAATTAGAAAACCTTTCTGAATTAATCAGAAGAGCAAATGAGTTGATAAACCCAGATCAAAGCATAGGGTATCTTCTTAAAAAAGATATGCGAGATCGGCTTTATGGAATGAAACCTGCCTGTTTCATGAAGTTAAATCCGATTGGTAGAGATACTTCTGCATACTTATTTCCAGTTTGTAACAGATATGGAATGGAAGATCCGAAGGTCATTCATTTATCAATTAAGATGGCAGAAAAACTGACAAGCGATGGCAGATTTGATGTAAACGATATTCAAGGAATGTTAAACAGATTAAATCATAAACATAATACATTTGTTAAAAATGTTCCTAAACCTGCATCAGCAGCTGCTAGGAAAGCTAAAATAACAAATATGTTTAAAAATATTAGAAAATATCTAGTTCTTAGCAAAACAGGAGAAAGTGCATAAGTGATAGAATTCTTAGACCTTAACAAATTTAAAAGAGGTTTGAAGCCAGTCACATCTGCAGAAATGTTTTCCAAACCTGGAGAATATCATTCTGATGGATTATTTTCTGAATCAATTTTTGGACCAGAAGAATCAGTTGATAGAAAAAAGACATTTTCTTTTATCAAATTAAATTCTAGAGTTATTCATCCAACTGCATATGGACTTTTGATAAAGTTGGATATGAAGATTCAAGAGTTTCTTTCATCACAGGAAACCTTTTCTGTTGATAGCAGAGGTACACTAGTAAGAGATCCTGATGGTATTACAGGTATATCTGAATTTATTAAAATATTTCCAAAGATTAAATTTAGAGGCGGAACTACTGACAGAGAAAATTTTATAATTAAGATTAAACAAGCATTCTCTGAGAACACACTTGTTATTGAAGACATACCTGTTATTCCACCCGATCAAAGACCGGCTTATCAAGACCAAAAAGGAATGTGGGTCATAGATCCATTGAATGATTACTATACGGTTCTATTACGAAAATCAGTTCAAATGAAAGGAGCTTCTAAAGCTGGTCCTTTATTTGATCTCCTTAATTATGAACTTCAAAAATCCGTATTAGAACATGATAAATTTGTCCGTAAACTCATTCAAAAGAAAAGGGGGTTGATACGTTCACAATTATTAGGAAAGCGTACCGACTTTTCTGGACGTGCGGTCGTAACACCAGGTCCACAGTTAAAAGTAAATGAGATTGGTATGCCTCTAAGGTTAGCTGTAAAATTATTTGAACCATTCATACTACATAGAATATTTAACTATAATAAACCTGCTTTAGAAAAATTAGGTAAGGAGATAAAATCCTTTATAAAACTTGAACTTTCTATTGATAGCATCCGAGCTGTATTCAAAGCAATTCATAGTGGAGATAAAATACCAAAAGCATTGTTTGATATAATATTTGAAATTACTGAAGTAGCTATGAAGGGGAGAGTTGTACTTGCAAAACGAGATCCTGTTTTACAACCAGAAAGTGTTAGACCATTTGTCCCAATACTTATAACAGGTAATACTGTTCAGTTATGTACTCTTCAAGTTGGTGGTTTTAATGCTGACTTTGATGGAGATACAATGGCAATATATCATCCCATTACTAATGAGTCACAAGAAGAAGTTATCAAAAAAATGTTGAAATCTGAAAGCTCAGATAATGCCCATTCAGTTAATTTTTCATTTACTAAAGAGATGCTTGTTGGACTATATGGAATGACTAAAAATATTAAAAAGACGAGTTCTCCAATAGCTGTTAGTAAAGAAGACCTTGCCAAAGCAAGTGATCCTTATATTCCTGTGAGATATAAAGGACGTAATACTACAATGGGTAAAGCAATCTTTAATGATGCATTCCCAACAGGATGGCCATTTTATAATAATGTAGTAACTAGCAAATATATAAATGGTACTATTCCTATAGTTTTAGAGAAGTATGGACAAAAACAAACCATTGAAACATTTTCTCATTTAGAAAGACTCGGATTCAAATTTGCTACTATTTTAGCACCATCGTTTACGTTAGACGATGTTGAATTGCCATCTGAAATATTACAAATAAAGAAACAGATAAAAGGAACTTCAACACAAGAAGCAGATGTACTAATAAAGAAATCAGAAAAAATGTTAGAAAAACATATGAGAGGAACTGGTTTACATGATTTACAAGAATCTGGTTCTGCAAAAGGATGGGGAAATACTAGACAAATTCTTGTAGCAAAAGGAATTGTTGCAGATCCATCTGGTAAAGTTTTAGATCCAATAGACGCATCATTTGCTGAAGGTATGTCAAATAAAGATTACTTTAAACAAGCGGCTGGAGCTAGAAGAGGTATCATTGATAGAGTTTTAAATACAGCTAGTACGGGATATATGTCTAGACAATTAGCATATGTAGCAAACTCAGTTGAAGTTGATAGAATGTTAAAAGATTGTAAAACAAAAAGAACTTTAGATCAAAGATTAACATCTATGTTAATTGATAGGATAGACGGAAGATATATTATTAAAAATGGGAAACTTATTGAGTTTAATAAAAACGATCACAAGGTTGGAGATGTAATTAATTTAAGAAGTCCAATATTTTGTGAATCTAAAAAATTATGTCATACATGTTATGGAAAATTATTAGAAAGGCATAAGAGTCCATATGTTGGAATCATTTCTGCTCAACTTATTGGTGAAGCTGGAACGCAAACCATTATGAGAACTTTCCATACAGGCGGAGCTGTAGATATTATCTCAAAAGATATCACTGGTGACATTATTCAAAATGACCCAATGGTCGTAAAATCGACTGTTACTAAAAATTTATATCAACAAGAAAATAATTTAGTTGTAAAAAACGATTGTACCATTACAATTGCAATTGGTGACTATCCAAATCCTGGAGACTTAAAAGTAAATCAAGAGAAAACATATTTGAGCGCAAAAGGATTAGTATGTAGAATTGAATTTCCAGATTCAATGTTTAGTATTATTTTGGACTACCCAGTTGAAATTCCTATATATCAAATGGAACAAATAGGTAAAGAATTTTATAAACTACATTTTAAGAAAAACAGTACTTTACTTGAAACTTCATTAGAGCATGAAGATATGAAAGAGCAAGTTCTATATACGCAAAGATTACTTAGTGGTAGAGAAATCTTCAAAGATGCAAATCATTTATTCACTAAGTTGTTTAGAGTGTATGGTCCACTTAGAAATTTTGATACAGTTCACTTAGAAGTTTTAATCTCTCAAGTACTAAGAGACAAATCAAATTTAGCAATACCTGCAAGACTTGGTAGAAGATGGAATCCAGTTTTGATAAATATGAAACAGACTGTATTCAAAACTAGTTTCGTTCAAGGATTAGCTTTCGAGAATATTAATGAATCTATTAGAACTGGATTAATTACAGATGAACCAGAAGAACCAAGCGTGCTGGAAAGAGTATTAACAGGAACTTTGGTGGAGACGGAGAAATAGAATGATTCAGTTTAAAAGTTGGAAACAATACACACATTTAGTTGACGGTGTGAGATTTCCAGAAAATGTAAAAAACCCTTTTCTATTAGTTTATCTTGGAGAGAATTCTTTATTCATAGATGACTATTCTCGTATGAATATGAAGCGTGTTGATTTTCGTCTACTTGTAGTCCCTACAACTAAAATACCCAGAACAAGATTGACTTCTGAATTAAGAAAACTATATAAAAATTCTGGTTTGATTCCTTATCCAATGCAACAAAAAGTTCCTGCAAATAAAAATATAATTGTTGATCTATCAAACTATTTGAGAGCAATTGATCTCATATATAAACCAACTACATATAGACAAAGAACTGGTTTCTTAATATTAAATGCTTTAACTGAAGCATTTGGAAGATTCCCCGGAAACTATCAAAAGATATTACTTTATTCTGTTGATACTAAAAAAGCAATGAACTCTTTTGTAAATCGAAAATCATTTCCATTAATCAGAGAAATTAAAAAGGGCGAAACTTTGCCTTTCGATCATATGATGATGTCTTATATGGGTGACTTTCCAAGATATAGACTCTTAATTAAAGATGGAGAATTTCAATTTCAAAGGGTTGTGCACTATCTCAAAACTGTTAAGAGTACTCCCGCAGATCAAGAGATACAATCAAGCACAAAAACAGCAGCTAATATTGTTTCGAGAGTTGTTGATAAACAATTGGGAGGAACTACACCTCAAGTTCGTGGTGCTATTGAAGACTTTCTAAAAAGAGATGAAGATGAAACTATTAAAATAACATCTGGCGATGTAACAAAAGATGAAGTAACAGATGTTGCTACTGCATCAATTCTCGCTGGAGTTAGTGGAGACTTTGATAAAGCAAAAGCTATTACACAAAGCATTCCAAATAATAGAAAATTGGCAGCTCTTAAAGCTGTAAACAAAAACTTTGCAGGCGAAATAATAAAACCACAGAAAACAGTTAGTTATAGTACAGATCCAAGCGTGGCTGCTTACAGTCCTGAAAAAATAGTAGGAAACAAATCTCCTGAGCATGTGTATGAAAAAAGAAAACTAGACTTTGAGAAGAACCTAAAAAAGGATTTAACTAATTCATTTAAAGTATTAGAGAAAGAAGATATTCCAATAAAATTTGTAAAAATAAATTTAACTCCAAAACCTCAAAGGTCTGGTGAGTTAATGAAATCAGATATCAATATTGCTAAAATTACGCTTAAAGATGAGTTTGGAAATACTCATAATATTTCAATAGAACTTCCAAGAATTGATCCTAACACTGGAACATTCAATCTATATGGTCAAAAGAAATGCCTTATTAATCAATTAACACAATGCCCAATAACATTCCCAAAACCAGGTGAGTCTAGATTTGAAAGTTCATATTCAGTATTTAGAATTTACTCCAAACACCTTCGTCGTGAAAAGTATCTTGAAGGATTCATGACTTATAAAATGCCTCTAATCTTTCTATTATCATATGCATTTGGATTTGATGAAACCCTTAAAAGATATAAAATTAAATATGAACTTACAGAGACAAAACCAAAAGGTCAAGAGTTTGTAAGCAAGATACCCGATGGAAGATTCATTGTATTCACCAATGCTGATACTGAATTAAAAAGGCAAATGTGTCAATCATTCTTACATGCTAAAATTGAAAGATTTAAAACAACTTCAGATTTTGGAACAAAAGATTTTTTTGAGAAGTGGATTATTGAGCATACAGGAAGAATCAATTCAACATTTCAAATAGGACAACAAGTAAAGAATGTTATTGATCCTGTTGTAAATCAAGTTCTAAAAAATAAGCAACTACCATTTGAATTAGAAAAAGTCATGCAATATATGGCAGCTAAAGTTGTTGAAGGATATGTTATTGAACGAAATGATCTTAGTAATTTAAGAATAAGAAATTCAGAAGTCTTAGTTCATTTAGCACAAAAACAAATTCTTGCTGCTTACACGACATATAAAGCGCAGGTTTTGTCGGGTAACGAAGAAGCAGAGTTCGTCATTTCTCCAACAAAAGTATTAAGTGATTTCTTAATGACAGAATTAGTTGTTAATATGGAATATGCAAATCCAATAGAAGAAATGGCAACTATGACAAGAACATCTCCAGTTGGAAAGAAGGTTGGAGGTATTCCTGATAAAAGAGCAATCTCTCAAGCAGCAAGAAATTTACATCCAACATACTTTGGTAATATAGATCCTCTTGACACACCAGAGAGTGAAAACATTGGACTGATTCAACAACTAACAGTCGATGCAATGGTATCATCTTCAAGAGGATTATTTGCTGAAAAAGTTATAAGTAACAATGAAGGTAGTGGAATGTTATCAACTACATCTGCAATGATTCCATTCATTGAAAACACAGATGGTGCTAGAGTTATTATGGCAACTAATCAAGCTAAACAATCATTACCACTAAAGAATCCTCAAAGTCCTCCAGTTCAATCAGGTTATGAATCAATATTAACTGGAGTGTTATCAAATAGTTTTGTTAAGAAATCTCCGTGTGATGGAAAGATTACCAGAATAACTGAACATGCAATATATGTAAAGTGTGGAAATAAAAGTCAAGCAATTGATATTACACCAGCACATTTAAAATCAGGATCTGGAAAAAATACTCTTAGTGTTTTTACTCCTATTGTTAAAGCGGGAGATGTAGTTAAAAAAGGAAAAGTTATTGCTGAAGGTGCTTGTATGTCTGATGGTACCATCTCATTGGGTCGTCCATTATTAGTCGCAATGATGCCATACAAAGGATATAATTTTGAAGATGGAATTGTTATTAGTCAAAGTGTGTCTGATCAAGATAAATTAACATCTCTACATGGTATTGAAGAAGAAGTTTTAGTATCAGAAAATGATAGAATTATGTTCATAGGAGAAATAGGTCAGTACATTGAAAAAGGACAACCTCTGCTTAGAAAAACAATGGGAGATGTAGAAGAAATCATTGGTTTCGAAGAGGATGAATCAACTGATTTATTTGCCGGTCAATTTGTAAAGAAAAGTCCAGGTGGAAAAATAGTTGATATTCAAGTTTACTCAAATGTTGCACCAAGTAAATTTCCAAAAATAAAAGATCATGCTGATAGAACAGCTAAAAGACACGGAAAAATTCCAAGAGAAAAGTTCTCTTTTAAAGGTGAAACAATAAAAGGAGTTTTAATTAAATTTAAAGTTGAACAGGAGTTAAGAGTTGGTGTTGGTGATAAACTTGCTGGTCGTTATGGAAACAAAGGAATTATATCATTGGTAGAACCAGATAATATGATGCCGAGAATGCCAAATGGAGATATCATTGAAGTAGTATTAAATCCAATTGGTGTTCTAAACAGAATGAACATTAGTCAAATGTATGAGTTATATACAGGATTAATTTCAAAAGAAATGGGTAGACTGATTGTTACAATGACCACTAAAACGAAGATAATTGATTTAATCAAAAGGATATATTCTCAACTTGATACTTCACCGAACAGACGAAATACAGGCATATTAGTAGCGGGTCTGAATAGATTACCACCTATACAATTTAAAAAGTTAGTTGAGCAAGTTAAGAAAACTGGATTTTATCCAATAATCATTCCACCATTTCAAGCACCAAATAACAAACATATCGAAAATGCTTTGAAATCATTGGGGTTAAAATCAGGATATAGATTAACGTTGCCTGAATACAATACAAAAACATTAAGAGAAGTTCCTTGTGGTTACATGTATATTTCAAAACTTGAACATCTTGGAGCAGAAAAAATTTATGGCAGAAGTACTGGACCTGTAACTGGAAAAACAGGACAACCTACTTCTGGCAAAAGGCGTGAGGGTGGTCAAAGATTAGGAGAACTCGATACCTATTCATTCATCTCTTATAATGCACCTCATGTATTAGCAGAGTTTATGGGACCATTATCAGATGATTATATAACAAGAGAAGAAATTTTAGCAGAGATTATTCAAAAAGGAGAAGCTGAATACAAAGAACCAAAGGTATCTCCAGGTCGAGATTTATTAAATTCATATTTTGTTTCATTAATGTTGGAGAGATAATAAAATGTTACTTGATGATTATTTAGATTACTTATATGAGTCCAAATGGAAGAGGATGCTCGCTGCTGGTAAATTAAAGGCAAGTGATTTAAAAAGAATAAAGAAAGGTCGGCTCCATAAAACTCAAAGTCAATGGACAAAGGGAGTTGAAAAAGGAACTGCTCAAAAGATAAGGAAAGCTGGTGGAAAAACAAGTGGTAAATATTCTAAACAGGTTTGGTTTCCGCCAAGCAAATACATCAAAGATCCCATGCAGGCACATACAGATGTAAGTACTAAAACAATACATGCTGTTAAAAAGAAACATTTAAAACCTAAAGAAAAGACACTGGGAGCAATTACAAAAAGGCATGAAGCTGATGAATTTACAATAAGTAAGAAAAAAGGAGTGGGAATAAGACAACGAGCTCTATCAAGAAAAGTAAAAGGAGTAAGCCACGCTTCAGATGAAGTTCTCCGAAGGGAAAAAGAATTATCTAATATAACCAAAGGTCTTTATGGAAAAAGATCTATTGAGAAATTATCAAAATATAGAAAAGGCTCAAAAGAATATGAAAGAATCAGACCTACAAAAAAGAAGATTAAACGAGCTGAAAAGAACCTTGAAGGATTTCGCAAGAGACAGCAGAAAAGAGCAGTCGGAAGAGCAGTCGGAAGAATGGAAAAAGAATTTACTGCAAGTCGGAGGGCCAAAAAATAATGTACGAAGATAGAGCATTACAAGCATTGTTAGGAAACTCATTAAATATGCCAGAAGAAGATATGGATGACTTGAGAGTTGAAAGTCAAACAGGTTATCCATATGAAGAAGCTGCATTGAAGAGTTATTATTTCCTAACCATTCTTGATAGTATCCGAACGGGAGAGTTTCAAGAAAGTTTCAATGCAACCATTCCGCTATTAAGAAAAGAATATGAATTTAGAGATCTAAAAGAATTATGTTTTGAAATTATACGTTACATTAAAGAAAGATATGATTTTATATTTCCCCAAATTGTAAAAATTGAAGATGTAGAAGACACTTCAGATGTAATAGAACTGATCAAATTTTTGGAATATGACAACGAAGAGTTCATAACTAATGTTTGGAAGTATCTAAAACCAGAAATAAACTCACTGCGTTTCGAAAATTATTGTGAACAAAATGGAAATAAAATAATTTCAGAGATAGAAGAGCAGTCAGATACTAGATCATATCCTAAGTTAATTGCTGATTTTTTAAGAACATATAATAAAGACGATATGATAGAGTGGTTTTGTGAACAATCTAAAAGATTGAATACAACAATTTTACTAGCATTAAGAGAAGGAGAACTGAATGTCTGAAAAAACTCAAATAACAATTAAGAAGGGTAATTTTAAAATAACAGTTCCAAGAGAGGAATTGGTTGAAGTTTCAGAAACAGCCGACGGAGTAGCATTCAATTTTAAGGGTGGGCTCCAGTTATATTATTACAACAACTTTTTACCAAGTGCGACCAAGCAAATTATCAAGAACACAGCAGATAGCTTCCCTGGTAAGAAGCTAATCTTCGATCTCAACAACGAACGTAATCCAGTTTTAGTTGATGCAACATGATCATTTTAAAAATTCAGTTTCTATATATATTAATTATTGAAAGATACATTTCTAACGTTCTTTAATTTAAATTTTTATATTAGAGACTTATTTTTATTCTATATTTTCTCGGGAGACTTGATGTAATTTCAGAACGCTGACGTTGGTTTCAGCAATGGTATATGGGACCATGGAACGCGGGTTCGATTCCCGTCTTGCCTACCACAGACTGGCAAGTCTATCACATTACGTTTATCACTCCCGACTTTTTCAACTAGAAGACTTTTTGACTTTTCAGGATTGTACTGCTAAATACATAACCCACAAGTCATTCTCTACTTCTAGTTCTATTTTATGGGGCGTGCCACTAACCTTATCGCTGCTAATTAATTGCAGGACTGGTCTTTTGGATATCGCGCCCCATCATTTTATGGGAGTCACCTGATTGCGCCGCGGCATGAAGGATCACGGCTTCCACCATCTTAGGGGTCACCGCGTGCAGAAGACTTGCATATCGGATGTATGGCCCCCTTTTATTTTATGCCGGACGATACACATGTTTATCCATGTGCCGGCTCCATTTTGACCAGAAGACTTTGTATAATTTCAGCATTGACCTTAGTCGGTCTCCAAGGTGTCAAAACCTGTACGACTGTTCTCCTCCAACGAGGGGAACGCTACACATTATATATATTACTTCTGGTTCATTTTATGCCCATTAAAAGAGACTCGATGAAAGTTCAGATATTAGCTCAGTTGGAAGAGCTCCGGCCTATCACGCCGGTTGTCGCAAGTTCGATTCTTGTGTATCAACCAAACCCTTACATCTTTCACTCTTTTTAAGGGCACCATTTTATGCGAGGGGGACTAAACGTAGATTCAGATACTTTCGGGTTTCTTGACGCTACGTTTTACTCCCCCGAGCGCCAATTTATGAAGGCAAGTTCTATTTATTTTTCATCCAAAAAATTGAATATGATTATCCCACGTTAAAAAGGAGATAGGAGATGGCTCGTAAGAAGTTACAAGATGCTGTTCGCATGGCTGAAGGAAGATTGCCAGTGCAAATTGACTCAGGGATTATGCAGTATGCACCAAAAGGTGCGTTCTATGAAGGTGCCGATGAGCAGTTTTTACAAGTGCTGCAAATGTGGCAACAACTATTCAAGTTCGATAGAGTGATGTTTGGTCTTGTCACGCTGTTGGGCGGAACAGGGTTTTCAAAGGGAGCTATGAATCACATGTTATTAGCTAACCCACAGACTGGAACCGGCAAAGATTTAGTTCCAGATGCACTCCCAGAAGACTTTGAGAAAGACATCTTCAGATATAATCTTGATAAGGTATCGCAAGATCGTTTCGCTAGAGCTATCAAGAATCTAATGATGTTGACTGGAGGTGAAGGATTTTCAAAAGTGAACAATGCAAGAACAAGAAAGTTAATTCTTGAGTTCATCTTTAGTCGAGATAACAAAGAACTGGATGGGTTAGCTGTAAACTTCAAGAACAAACTTCGTAAGTTGACAAGGCATGCTCTTGGCCCACAGACCACACACAAAATATTGAACGGCGATGAAAAGCTGTTTGATAAATGGATAGGTCGCTATAGTCCAGATGCATTTCCAATATTCTTGCATTTGTTTAATAAACAACCAGTATATAAAACCGAAAAAGCTGTAGCTTATTTTCCAAAAATCGGATACTACTGGAGACTGCGAAAAGCAGCCGAAGAAGGAAATGTCGAGGACTTCAAAAAGAACATGAAGGGAATGCCCCTGAGAACCGTAGTCGGTTTTCGCAATCAATATAAAGTTCCCATTGAGTTATCTGAAGTTCATGATAAGTCAAAAGTATCAGAAAGAGAAGAAATTCAAACTATTGCAGCTCGTAAGAAAGTAGGAGCAAAGAAGATAAAAATCAATTATAAAAATCATGATATTTATGAACTCTTCAAACTGCTCTACTTCAAACTATCTCAAACTGATACTGAGGATATGAATGAAATCTCAGACGCCATTGACTACAGAATCACCAAAGCTGATAAACTTGATATTGGTGAGTGTGTGGTAATCGTGGACGCATCACGATCTATGGAAGGAAGTGATGAAAGAAAGTTACACCCTCTTTTGACTTCTCTCTGTCTGTTATCTATTTTGTCTAATGTCAAAGAGGTCATTCGTGTCGGTGGTAAGGTTGTTACAACTCCAACTGATAAACCGATCACTATGATTATCCCAATGAATCACACAGACCTTTGGTCAGGATTAACCAAGGCGGTTAAAACTGGAGTGAAAAATATTGTTGTTCTATCGGATGGATATGAAAATGCAATAAAAGGTATGTTTGCTCATACCTACAAACATTTCAAAGAATCAGGTCATGACTTTAACCTGATTCATTTCAATCCGGTATTCTCTGCTGATGCAAGACAGGGAACAGCAAGAGCACTCGTTCCAGATGTAAAACCGATTCCGCTCAACGACTACAGGTATGTGGAGACTGAATTTATCTTCACACGAATGATCGAAAATACAGATGTTGTGAAGGGTCTTTTAGTCAATAAATTTCAAAACCTAATCGGGAGGTAAAACAGATGTCGATTTTTGAAACGTTAGGATTTTCAAATCTTGGGGTTGGTCCAATTCAATCAGAGGATGAAATGACAGTTGTTCCAATTGTTGGTCCTTCGAGAGGAGATATCGCTGATCCTGAAAACTTAACTTTCTTCCGAACTGCAGGTTATGGAACAATGGTATTTGAAAATAAGGATCAATCCCGTCCAGCTATTGTTCCGGCCAACTATATGGTTCGTGGAAAAAGTGCACAAGATCATGCAATGTCAGGTTCTGGTGTTGTTGCCAGCCGCAGTCAGTCCCAGTTTGATAATGCCTGCTGTGTTGAATCAAGTCAAGGTGGTCTTCTTCGTGAAAGTGATAATGATGAAGATATTCTGCCAATTGAATTGAGAAAGGCATTGCTTGATCCAACCATCAGATCGAGAAGAAAATACGATAAAATATGGGATAGAATCAGCATCTGGTTAAGGGGTATTGTCCCAGGAAGTACCAGTCGAGCTCACATCAGAGACTTTTATGATGAACCATCAATCAAGAAATCTCTTGAAAACTTTGCAGCAGCTTTCGAACCAGTCGAAAATCAGATTGGTGCTATAATCATGTTTGCTGGAGTTCCGGTTGGTGTTGAAATTATGCCATCTCCTCAACATTGGGAAGCATATTGGAAATATCTGATTCGTGGATGCTATGGAGCAGAGATGATTCGTTTAAAAATGTTAGGAAAAATTCGTCCATCAGCGCTGGTCCTGCCAAAATTCCCAAAGGAAGCTGATCCTGATGAAGTCGAAAAAATATTAAGCGAATTTTCAGACCATATTCAAACTGAGATTCTTCCTTTATTGAAAGACATTCAAATTAGTTCACAAGAGTTGGGACAAACTGGGTCTTTAAAAACTAATCTTCTCCGAACAGATTCAGGTGGTGGGGGAGATATGATACAAGAAGATGAAACTCCTGTCTATCTCTCCCTTGTGCTTTGAGGAGACTTTCATGACTGAGCAGAATGAATTAATGATGCGTAAGCTAAGGAGAAGGATCGAGGAATTTCTCAGAAATACGACTCCTGAAATGCTCATTCGAGTTGCTAACTTATGTAGGATAAAGGTACCAAAAAAGCTCAGAGATAAATATGAGATTAAAGATGAAAATTAATGATTTCATATCGAGCAAATCTACAGGTAAAAATCGAGGCTCTGTCACATGTGACTACGGCAATGGTTTTATTCTTATGGAATATAACCAAGCCGTGTGCATGTGGCAGAGGCATCCAGTGTTTCGCCCCTCACGGTTTTTGTTCTTATTTTTAAAAAAGAGGAGTTGATACACATGAAGCAAATTTCAATTGAAAAGTTTATTGACAAACTTGGATGCGATGTTTACCCAATTACTATTGGTAAGTTTCTATTGAATAAAAAAAGAATCTTGGGTTACTTCTCGAAAGCAGCAGAACCGACATTTGAAATTAGAATGAATTATTCAATAGATCATTCTGATTGTGAAATCTGCAAAGAGAAGGAACCTGATGGTATTCTATGTAGGCAACATACATCTATCAATAGAGTACTTACATGAAAAAATGTCGCTTTTGATTTAGATACAAATTCATATTTTTATCAGAATGAGATTTATCGAATGGTTGGAAGTAAACTAGTAATCGTTTACTGCCCACATCCGAAACTCATCACAGGAGAAATTACTGATTCAAAAGTTAGAAAGATTAATCCGATTACTATAGAAGATCCGGAGCTGACTGAATTACCAAATTACAATAAGATATGCGAGTTCATTTCAAGTGAGCTTATGGAGCAGTATATGAAATGCTGGTTCAATCATGAGTTTTCTCTGGTATCAATACCAGATGATCGTAATGCACAAAATTGGTGTTTAGTCCCAAATAAATAACAGGAGGTCATTTACACATGGCTGAAAATTTTGAAGATTATGAAGATTTGTCGGGAACAGGTTATCAAGGTGGAACGGGAGGAGAGCAAGTTCCTCCAGAAGATGAATTTTTCCATAGCGTTTATGTCTCAGGAAAATCTCGAGACAATCATCTTGGAATAAAAGAGAAGTCTGGCAAACTACAGGTTCGTGGCGTTGAGTATAATTTAGATGAAGTCAATCTTGTAATTACTCATACAAAAGATATTCTCGCAAAGATCAAATCGCAAAAGGGAAAAGGTGAAGTCACTGAATGTTTCTCATATAAAGAAGGCACATTCCATGGAACGACAAAACTTCAGGATGGAAGTCCTCGTCCATGTCCCATAACTTCAGCAGAAAGAGCAGCAAATGATTTTTGCAATTCTTGTCGAGCACAAATACTCGTTGCTGGAATCTATTGTAAATCAAATGGTTCCCCTATTCTGACAGATGAGAAGAAACCAGTCTTTGTCTTTCTTAGAGGAAAAGGAATGAGATATAGTAATGTTTCTGACTACCTTAACGATCTTTACAATGAAGAAGATTTATCTCCAATATTTGAGCCAGTTACAGATCAAAGCAAACAGTTTGAAAAATCAGTTGTCAACAACAAGAGATTTGTTACAAGGATTACCAAAGGTGAAGAAGAATCTTCATATGGAAACATGGTCAACATTTTTGAATTAGAACGAGGACCAGAGATTGTAAAAACTGCTGTAGTTAAAATCCTCAAGTTGTCAAAAGAAACAGTTGGTCAATTCAATGAAAAATTTGATTGGTCAAAACGTAAGCAAGAATCTGTTTCTGGATATGGTGAAGAACAACCAACCAAACCGCCAGAGGGTGTTATGTCAATGGAAAGCGATGAGCAATCAAAAGAATCTGCTCCATCAGAAGATAAACCAGAAGAGGCAAAAACTTTTAGTTTTGATGATATACAATTCTAACCAATTGAAAGGAGAGTCCCAATGCCAGATGATGATACAGCGAAACAAGAGGCGGAATTAAAGTACCAGGAGCGACTGAATATTGCAGTTACTTCTATCGGTGGGATTAAAGAGATACTTAAAAACGATATAAAAGATACCATTATTGCCTGGAATAAAGGCAGAGACGTTGACAAACAATGTTACCATATCATTGGGCCAGCCGGCGTAGGAAAAACTCAAATCTGTTTTCAGATTGCCAAAGAATTGACAGAGGAGATTTTTGCCGCTTATAATGAAAAGAACAAAGGAAAGAATCAGAAAGAGTTTGAATTAATGATGATTAAATCTCCGGTTCTTTCAAGGGATGACTTCATTATTCCCTTCCCAGTTGAAGATAAACATGGGTTTAGTGATTTCAGAATGCTTTATTCTGACTTTGTTCCAAAGGTCAAAGGAACATATGGAATCTTCGTGATTGATGAATTTTCACGTGGCGACCATCAACTCCAACAACTGCTGTGGCAGATTCAGAATGAATATACAGTTCACACGCTCCCTTTCCCAAAAGGGTGGTTTGTATTTTCAATTGACAATCCGGATGACTCAGAGTATTCGATGGACAACCTAGAAGATGCAGCAGGTCTTCGAAGGCAATTACATCTCTATGTGGAAGTCAATGCACACGATTTTCTCACATATGCTATAAAGCAAGATTTCCATCCCCTCATTATTGAGTTCATCCAAACATTTCCTGAGTATCTGTACGACTTTGAATCCCAAAAAATCGGCGCAGTATATGCCAACCCAGCTAGCTATGAAAAACTATCTGATCATTTATGGAAGATGGAAATAGCTCGTGGAAGTATTGACTTTGATGAAATTGAACTCAAGGGTTCCGGTCTTCTCAATGTCAATATGACCAAAATCTTCCTTGAGTTCGCCAGAGATAAAAAGCATATCCGTCCAATGGATGTGTTTCACAGTTTCGAATCTGTAAAGGACAAGATTGTGAAATTAGTCAAAGAAAATGACGCTTCAAAGCTCAGCGAACTTATGGTTGGTTTCTGTACATATCTGGGCACATCTATGCCTCCATTTGAAAAAGATTCATGGAAACTACAGAATTGTCTTGACTTTTTGCTCATGATGCCAATTGATACAGCGGCATTATTTATCTCGCAGATTGATGGGTTTGATAGACTCAGTCCCCAGTTCAAGTATATGACAACTCTTCATTTAGCAATGATGGATAAGGATCGCACATATAAGAAGAAGTTCTATGATCCCATTGTCGCTGCCGGAGAGGGAAAAGTTAAATGAAAAACCAGGGAGAAAGATTAAGACACCTGGTTGCTAAATTCGTGCTCAAGTATAACTATTGGGGTTATTTGTTTTCAAGAATCAGACGTCGACCAATGACAGGGTTCGGTTCAATAATGGGAGTTATGGCAGAGAATGATGGTACATTAACTCTCGCTTATGAACCAACCTTGATGAACGGCACTGATGATGAAAATCTCACAAAAGTTATCGAGCATGAAGGAATGCATCTATTGAATAAGCACATACCCAGACTTATAAGAATACTATCGAATGAAACTGAAAGAAGTAGAAAAGCATTGAAGATTAAAGTCTGGAATGTTGCTTCTGATTGCGCAGCTAATCAGCAAATGAAGTTATTAGAACCAGTAATTATCGACGGAAAACCGTGGCCTCCACAACTCCCCGGAAACTGGGGTATGCCTGACAATGAATTGACAGAAAAATACTTCTATTGGTTACTACGGAATAAGGTTGTAAACGTAGAGGTGCCAATGATTGGAGGGCATGAAGGTTGGTCAAATATGAAAGGAGTTTCTGATTTAAGTTCCTTAGCTAGAAAATTGGATCATCACATTCAGGATATTATTAGAGAGTCCGTTAAAACTTTCAACAGAGAAAGAGGAACTCTACCATCTCATATTGCTGACTTGATCCAAGGAGCGCTTTCTCCACCAAAAGCTCCGTATTATCAAATTATCCAAAAGTGGATTAAAGGAACTCGATACAGTAAATATAAAAGAAGTCCAACAAGAATCAACCGAAAGCGAGTCTATGTCTTCAAACTTGGAGGGAAAGTTATTCCCAAAATCTCTCCATTTCCAGGAAAGATGAGAGATAGAACTTTTGATATTGCAGTCTTGATTGACACTTCAGGTAGTATGTCTAATGCAGCAATATTAGAAGGTCTTTCTGGAGTGAAGAACATTATTGAAAAAGACCGCTATTGTTATACAACTGTTCTTGAATGTGATGCTGTTGTGGAGAAAGAGTATCAAGTCAAGAAAATAAGAGATATCCAATTCAATATTAAAGGAAGAGGAGGAACAACTCTCAGACCAGGTCTTGAAAGAGCAAGAGAATTGGGATGTGATGTTTGCCTTGCTTTCACAGACGGGTATACTGAAGATATTAATGCAATTCCAAGACGAGCATTACCAAAGAAGATCATCTGGATTTTAGGACCAGGATCTTCAGCTAAGTCTTTGAATAAAACAGGACCCGTTGTATGGATTGATTAACGGAGGAGCATATGGTATATACGGCCAAAGACGTTAGAGTTTTGAAGGAAGTTGAGCATATTCAATTAAACCCTGGCATGTATGTTGGGGAAACAAGCAATCCAGTTCATTTGATAGAGGAAGCTCTTGACAATGCTTTGGATGAAGCTCTCGCTGGGTATGCAAAAATTGTCGCTGTCATTATTGACACAAAAACTAACGTCTTCTCCGTTTTAGATAATGGTAGGGGTATCCCACTTTCGGACGATACCCCTATCATTGTCTCATCCAAACTATTTTCTGGAGCAAAATTTCAAGATAAAAAAACAGCCTATCAGATCAGTTCAGGTCTTCATGGGGTTGGTCTGGTAGCTGTTAATGCTCTCAGTACATACTACACAGTTGAAGTATATCGGAATGATCATCATGCGAAATATGAATTTATTAAAGCAAAGTTAAAGAAATCAGTTGTTGAAAAGAATGGAAAAGATACACTGGCAATGCCATTCTCAACAAAAATTGAATTTAAACCAGATAAGAAATACTTTGAGACATTATCTCCAGACATAGAAAGGATAAGGAGAAGACTAACCACGGCGTCTGCTGAGATGCCAAATGATATTAAGTTTGTTTTGATAATTGATGGGAAGAAAGAAATATTTCAATTAAGTGAAGCTGAACATTTTTCTATGAATTGCTTAACAAGTAAAGAAAAAGTTATAGCAAGAGTTTTATCTTCACAGAAAATTCCCGAAAAATTTACAGCTATCTTTGCCTATGAGAATGAAGGGCCAATAAGTCCAAGAATCATTTCTTCTGTTAACTTATTACCAGTTGATAATGGCGGAACACATGTTAATTTCTTTTATGATTTGATAAAAGATTTCTTCATGCAAAAAGCTAAGAAGCTTGGATATAAATTTCAACCAAATGATGTTCTGTATAGATTAAGAGTTTATTTTATGCTCAGTCTTATAGAACCAAAATTCTCAGCTCAAACAAAAGACAAACTTATAAATGTAAAAACATATTTTGATCGGTTTATATCAGCATTTAAAATTCAACTTGATCATCATTTTCAAGAGCGTGAAGATTATTTCATAGAATTGATGGAAACCTTTCAAGAGTATCGAGCAAAGTTAGATTCAAAAAAGATCAAAACAAATGGCACATCGACAAGGCGTGCTGCAACTAAGTTCACAAAATTGAGAGACTGTACAACTCGAGGGGGTGAACTCTATATAGTCGAAGGAGAGTCAGCAGGCGGTTCAATTATTCAATCAAGAGATCCACGGATACATGCAATTTTGCCACTGAAAGGAAAAAGTATTCCGAATATTACAACTAAAAAAAGTGTACTTGAGAACAAAGAAGTCGGCGAGCTAATTCGAGCAATCGGCACAGGAATCGGGCCAGAGTTTAACTTGGCTAACATTCGATATTCCAAAATCATATGCGCAACAGATGCCGACCCAGATGGATCGCATATTGCTTGTTTGGTTACAATGGTTATAGCAATATTACTTCCTGATATTATTAAGAGCGGGCATTATTTTGTCGCTCAGACACCACTGTTTGCAATCAATGAAGGTCGTAACTTCAAACCATTGTGGAGTGAAAAAGAACTAGAGAAAGCAAGAGAAAAGGATCGAACTATTCAGCGCTATAAGGGACTCGGGGAAATGAATCCCGGACAGTTGAAAATATGTTTATTAGATGAACCCACACGAAATTTAATAAATGTTGCTTATAGTGACAACATTGATTCTCTTGTGAAGTTGTTTTCTAGTGCGACTGAAAAAAGGAAATTAGTGACATAATGAAAATTGAAGATTTTAAAACAGATTATAAAGTAAATAAATATGAACAAGATTGGACTATCAGAGCTCTTAAAGCAATTGGTCACAACAATTTTTGGATGACCTCATCTGCAAGATATAGTGTTAATCTTGAAAACAAAATCTTGACTTTAAATGAATGGGTTGATGGAATGGAAGAAGATGTTGCAATCGTAATAAAGGTTGTTAAAACAATTGGTTGGAATGTCAATATGAAAGATGAAGATGTGAACACAGACACAGCAATACTTTTTATAGAAGACCCAGATACTAATTTAGAAAAATTAGAGGAGTTGAGGTCACAAGCAGGAGGTTAAAAATGGTTAATCAATTAATTTTAGGTGACTCATTAGATATTCTAAAAAAATGGTATTATGAAGGAAAACGAAAGTTTATCGATCTTGTCTATAATGACCCTCCATTTAATAGTAATAGAAATTATAATATTTTATTCGACCCAGAAACAAATATAACTGAAGAAGCATTTAAAGATACCTGGTCAACTATAAAATACTTTGATCTTCTTGAAGACTTCAAAAGCAATGATCCTTCATTTTATGACTTTCTTAAAACTTTTCAAAATTTATTACCAAACGATTCTTTAAGAGCATATACTACAATAATGGGTATAATATATTGGTATATACACAAGATGATAAAAGATACTGGATCTTTATATCATCACTGTGATCCAACGACAAGTCATTACATCAAAATTATTCTTGATAGAATTTTTGGATTTAGTAACTTCGGGAATGAGATAATATGGCAAAGATGTTTACATACTGCTAGTAGTAAAGCAAGGTCAAAGTATTTAGCTAAAAATCATGATGTAATTTTATGGTATACAAAAACAAAGAATTATAAATTCAATAAACCCATCAATCCATTTACAGATTATGAAGTTAAATGGAGATTTCCACACGATGATAATGACGGAATGGGACCATATCACTGGAACACAGCCAGTTCTATCGGTAAGGAAAAATTACAAAGATTGTTAAATGCAGGTCATGCTAAACTTCCAACAAGAGGAGGTAAAAAACCGTCAATTAAAGTTTTCCTTCAAAATCATATAGGTGGTCTTGCTATGACTGACATATGGACTGATGTTGATCCTGTTCCTGGAAGTGGTAAAGAGAGAATCGGTTATCCAACGCAAAAACCAGAAGGATTGCTAGAAAGAATAATTCAAACCTCAACTAATGAAAATGATCTAGTTGCCGATTTTTTCAATGGTGGTGGTACAACTCCTGCATCTGCAATTAAACTAAAAAGAAGATTCGTGTGTATAGATATAAATCACAGAGCTATTCAATTAACAAAAGAGAGATTTGAAAAATTAAAATTAATCACAAAAAAAGATTATTATATTATGGGGATTCCAAAATCTTCAAAAGAACTAAGAGAACTAGTTGATCAAAATATATTCGGAAAGCAAAAAAATAGTAAGTTTGCTCTTGAGGAGATAACAATAAAATGGTATCTTGATCAAGTTACTGGAAATGAAAAACAGGTAGCAGATAATTCAATTGATGGTCGTTTTTCATTTACATACCAAGAAGAAACCAGAAAAGGTATAGTTCAAATTACATCTTCGGCAAACAAAAATCATTTCAAAGCATTTTGTTTAGAGGTGATGAAAGGAACTGGAGATATCGGAGTCTATATTACATTTGAAGATACTTTAACAAAAGGAATTATAAAAGAAGCAAAAGAGCAAGGAAGATTTGGTTCTATTGATAGAGTTCAAATTTTAACATTTGAAAATCTAATTGACAATCAAATTCAATATCAACTTCCCGAAGATATAATGAGGTTTTGAATGAAAAAGCAAAAACGACAAAGAAAGAACTGCCCCGAATGTAGATATTGGAAGTATAGCAGAGTGAGTCATAGTTGTACAAAGAATCCTGAAAAGATGACTTACACTTCACAGACTTTGCCCGATAAATCAAATGAACGAGAGTGGTGCTACGATATGAAGAAGAGGAGAAAGCCATGAACGTATGGCAAATGATAAAAGAATATATAAACAGTAAAAAGATTGGAGATACAATATACCGACAAAAACTTATTCATCATGTTTATAGAGGCCCCATGCCAGAAAAACATAAAGGATCTTATGGATCTACCCTTGATAACTACAGACAATTACTCACAAGGTTGGGAATATTAGAACATACTGGGCGTGGGGAATACAAGGTGAAGCATTATATAAGAAATGATTTGACAACTTCTCAAGTGGGATTGCTTGTAAAAAATGGCATACGTTTGTGAAGAAGAGGTGAAAATGAACAATCAACTAATTGAACATCTGGAATACCACAGAACTGAACGAACAAGAATCAGGAAAACATTATTTAGACAGATGAGAGCCCACAAATATCTTATAAAAGATGGGTGGCTCTTAAGGAAGATGGAACTGAATTATTTAGGAGATCTCAGCGACAACAAATTGATAATGTATATGAAGAGAATCGAGAAAGCAAAGAGGAAATATGAGAACTAAAATCTTAACTCCAGATTGCCCATCATGCCTAAAGGCAATAATCAATGATAACAATGAATTTCAATGCATTTGGGGTAAGTCAAAGATTCCAAAACTTTTAAAACCGCATAAAGGAAAAAGACCCTATTCCTGTAGATTGAAGAGGTAACAATGATGACTAAAGCGGATTTTTATATCGGAACGGGTATAGCAGCTAACTGGATAGGAAGCATCTTTTCGGATGGTTATGTAAATGGTATCTTATTAGATATTTTAATATGTAACAATCCGACCTTATATGAAGAATTAGTTGTTGATTTCATTAAGGAAAGAAAAGGTGTTATAAAAACTGATGGGGCAAAGTGGCCCTGGTTATGGCCAGATAGTAGAATGACAGATTACTCATATATGTTTCTCCCAGATCATCATAAAGTATTTGCATCAAATTATGGAGGAAAACTATTTGACCCAATCGTATATCTTCAGACTGGAGATCTTGAGATAGCAGATTCAGGTTTGGGGAATCCAGTATTTCCTTTAGAGGAGGCACGTTCATGGACAAAATCTTGCCCGAATTATACAGAGACTATGGGCTCTATTCGAACTACCGTAACTTCCCGCTAGCATTAGACGGATTGAAACCAGTAGAGAGAAGAGTTCTTTTGTCTGCATATAAAATTGCAAGAAACAAACTCGTGAAGTCAAGGCAGGTTGATGCATACACTATCGGTCATTATCATCCACATGGAGAATGTTATGGAACCATTGTGCAATTAGTAAGACAAGGGTTCTTAACCGGTCAAGGTAATTTCGGAACAACAATTGGAGTTGAACCTGTTGGTGCAGCAGCTCCAAGATATACTGAATGTAGGATTCCTCAAGAAACAATTGATCTAGCATTCAAATATGTTAAGTATGTTCCGTGGATTGACACAGAGTTAGATGATAAAGAGCCACAGTTTTTACCAACCATGTATCCAATCTATTTATTAGGAACTGACTATACACAGGGAATTGGTTTTGGGTTTAAAACTTATATTCCATGTTATACAGTTTCAGACTTACACAAAAGACTTTTGTGGTTATTGGGAATAAGAAAACGAAAACCAATAATTGCACCAATCACAGATTGTCAGATCGTTTCTGATTCAAACGTATTAGATGAGTTACTAACTGTAGGGAAGGCAAAAATAGAAGTCGAAGGAATTATTGAAGTAGACGCCAGACTCAATAAGGTTAAACTTCGATCATGGCCTCCCGGAAAAAGATTCGAATCTTTCTTGAACAAATTTAGTAAAGAATTAGCAGAAAATATGATTGGTTTCTCTGATTTATCAGTTACAGAAACCGAGATCGTATTCCAAGTTATGCGGGAAAGAAACCGCGATAAGATATTCAAAGACTTTGTTAATAAGTTACAAACTGTAATAAAGGGTACTATTTCATTTGAAACAACAGTTGTGGATGAAAATCAAAAAGTGAAAGTTATGCCAATTGATCAAATGTTACTCAATACTTTCAATAGGTTCAGGGAAGTTAATGAATCAATGTTGACAAATGAAATTTATGATGCTAATAGTTTAATTAGTGAAATGAAAGCTCTTGACATAATGAGACCAGTTTTAAGCAAGTGTCTAGAAAAACATTATGACATAGATCAATCATTAGAAATAATTGAGAAAGAAACTGGAGTAGATAAGAAACTTGCTTCAGAGATATTAAATAAATATAGAATAAGAAAACTTCTAACAGTTGATACAGATACTGCACAATTAATGATGAAGGTTACTGATTTGACTGAGAGAAGAGAAAATTTAACTACTTTTGTATTAGAGCAGTATGGAGGATAATAAATGTACAGATTAGCAAAACAATTTACATTCTCTATGGGACATAGATTAAGTAAACACAAAGGCTCATGTAAAAACTTTCATGGACATAATTACATAGTTGAAATTGGAGTCAAAAGCAAAACTCTAAATTCAAATGGTATGATTATTGACTTTGGAGATTTAAAGAGAATAGTCCTTGAGTTCATAGAAAAGTTTGATCATGCTTTAATGGTCAATAAAGTAGATTATGAATTAATTCAGAGGATGAAAGAAATCTTGCCAGAATTAAAGGTTGTTGAAACTCCATTCGAACCAACAGCAGAAAATATGGCCAAAGTATTATACGATAGTATCGGCTGGGAGTTAAAAAATCTACTTGGTATTAGTATTGACTATGTAGATATCTATGAAACTGATACATCCCGGGCCAGCTATAGTGAGGAATAAATGTTAAATATAATCCAACGCTCTGGTCTTCTAATTTCAAAGAAAGATCAGCATAAAGAATATTACATTAAAATAAAGGAGTTCTTAGAGCGTCGGACAACTGCATATGATAAATCAAACTTTATAATAAATAGATTTTATATTGAGTCGGAGAAGTATCTTTTAATTCCAAGATACTTCCCGATTCAACAATATACATTTCATTATAAGGTTGTCAATCATCAGCATGAAGGAGCTCCGATAGAGATCAATCACAATATAACTCCTAGAAGTGATGCACAGAAAAAAGCAATCAAATACTTGTTAAAATATCCCAACGGAATTTTAAAGTTATCACCTGGCGTTGGTAAAACAGTCATTTCAATATATATGATTGCTAAACGAAAACGCAAGTCAATGATTCTAGTACATCGAGATTCATTAGCAAAGCAATGGGAAGAACGATTCTTACAATTTACAGATCTGAAAATAGATGATATTGCAAGATTAACTTCTAATACATTTGAAGATGATTTTAAAAAACCAATAATCATTGCCATGGTCCAAACATTCAGATCATTGTTGAAGCGGAAACCCGAAGAGTTTTTAACTCATTTAAATAATGCAGATGTGGGTGTATTGGTCGCAGATGAAGTTCATACATCAATCGGAGCTCCAAGATTATCAGAATGTTCAATTCATATTCCAGCAAAATATACATATGGTTTAAGTGCAACTCCAGATAGGTATGATGGAAATGGAGATATAATTCGTTTTCATCTTGGAGATATATTTTCAGACGATGATCTTGAAGGAACAATGGATGGCAAAGTAACAGTTGTCCTATTGGATTATCAAATTGATACACCCCGGAGCTACAGGTATGTGCATTGGGGAGGTGAGTTTCAGCGTTCCAGATATCTCAATATGATAAAGAAGTCAAAACCCTTCAGGGAAGCAATGAGGGGGTTGTTGGGTCGTTTAAAAAAGGATCGTCATATGATCTGTGTAGCAGAAAGAATTAAATTAATTGATGAATTGTTTAAAGAGACAAAACATGAAAGTAAAGGTTTATTCTGTGGTACAGGTCCTAAACTAGAACAACTAGACTTTAAAGTCACATTTGCAACACCAGGTAAAGTTAGAGATGGAATTGATGCTCCTTGGAAAGATTGTGTTATTATGACTTCCCCAATTAGAAATCTTGAGCAATTAACTGGAAGAATTCTAAGGGAAGTAGAAGGAAAGAAAACTCCAATTATAATTGATATGGTAGACTATGGATGTCCAGACATATCACGAACATTTTACCCTCGCCAGAAATTTTATGATAAAAAAGAATGGCCAATTCAATATCTATTTTTCAAAGATGGTAAATTGAATCCCATTGATCGTGAAGTCGCAATGGAAATATTGGGGGGAAAATGAAAATCAAAACAGACTTTGTAACAAACAGTTCATCTGCTTCTTTTATAGTTTTTATTCCATCAAATTATAAAATCGAAAAAAATAAAATCATCAAAACCGAACAGTATAAAGATTATATTCATGACGAAGAACCATCTTCAGATGAGATAAACAAATTGATAGATGAAATAAAAAAAGATATTAATCTTCTTAAAGATGGTAAAGAAATTATGCTTGGGCCATACGGATATGAACTTCTTTTTATTCGTGAACTTTTAAAAAGTGATAATCTAATCTTTAAAATTATTGATGTTGATGGCGAAGGAGCAACTACAATATCTCCAACTAAGTTGATTGAAGTAAAAGAATTTGTAACAAGAATGGAACAATATGAAAATCAAAACAGACTTTGTAACCAATAGCAGTACAACATCTTTTGTAGTCATTGGTATTAATGTGGATGTGACTAATATACCAGAAGACTATATAAAAACTATTGCAGAAAGACGAAACATAACAGTTGAAGAGTTGAAAGAAAGCGCATATGATCTCGTTGCTTCATTAATTCACGGATCTGATCTTAGTTATGCACAACCAGAATATTATGCTTCACCAATGGTTGGAATTACATATTCTAGTATGCAGGATGATGAAACATTAAGAGATTTTAAATCAAGAGTTCGACTACAGATTGTTGAAACACTTGGTATAACATCTACACCACATCACATTCAAGAAGCGTGGCATGACGGATAATGAAAATAAAAATTGATTTTGTAACAAACAGCAGTTCAACCTCATATATGATACAAAACACATCAGATGAAAAATTAACTTTAGCAGACTTTGCTTTAGAAAATATTTACTTATTAGAACAATTCGTTAAAGAATATGACTGGTATGAAAAAGATCCTAGATATACAAAACTACGTTTAATTGAATCAGCGGCTAGGGAAGATATAGAATTTCTGCCAGGAGAAGAAATAAATTGTGTATTTGGAGATGAGGCAGGAACTGTTATTGGAGCTGTATATGATTATATCCTCAGAGATGGAGGCGAATCAAAAAATTTTATATGGAGATTCCATAGATCATTAAGGTAAAAAATTATGAGCTATAAAACACAATGGGAAAAAATGATTACGTTACTTCTGGGTGATGAAAGTCCATGCGAATTATGTGCAGTTAAAGTTATGTGTAAAAAATCATTTGCTATTAGAAATGGTGGCGGATGCCCAGAATTAAAAGAGAAGTTAGAAAAAGCTCTCGATATAATAGGTAAGGAAAATGAAAATAAAAATTGATTTTGTAACAAATAGTTCATCAGCTAGCTTCTCTATCCCTAAATCTTGTCTAACTAAAAAGCAAATATATATGATAATTAATCATATTGAGTTAGCTGCCATGGTAGAAGAATCTTATAAAGGCAAACTGTATTTAACTCCATGGATAATTGAAGATAAAAAACATTCGATTGAGGGTAATACATCTATGGACAATTTTGATATGGTATGGTTCCTCACCGATATAGTACAAGTTGATCAAGACTGTATTCACTTCGGAGGTTCGAATTACTAATGAAAATCAAAACAGACTTCGTCACAAACAGTTCTTCCGCATCATATATTGTATTCATTCCCAAAGATTTTGTAATAGAAAAAAAGCATATCACTCCGGACAATCTTAGATATGATTTCGGTGAACTTTTAGATCATCTAGAAGGCGATTGGGTTAAAGCACTTTATGCACTAAATAATGGATTGGAAACTCTCAAAGAACAAGGTCTATTATGGTGTGACTGGGAGGAAGATCCAGTTAGTAGTCGTACAGTATTTCACACTCTTCAACAAATTTTTGGCAATAAAGATTTTAATCTTGAGATCTATGATTCTGGACCTGAAGATGGTAAAATACATAATATTGGAGCACAATCTGAAAGACTTATTCAACTTTTATCAGCAGAAATGCTATCAAACATTATAGTGAAAGGACCAGAAGATGATACTACAGAAAATTAATAACAGAATTGGTTTTACTCTAATTGAATTAATGATTGTGATTGCAATCATTATGATTCTCTCAGCAATATTTATACCATTGCTTGGGACTATATTACAAGGAACTGGAGATAGTGAACAGATTGAAATCATTAATCAGGATGAAGAAGCTGCTCAGAAAGTAGTCGAACCAGTAAAAACTCAGGAACGGGAGGACGAAAAACTATGAAGTTCGCGTTTATAGCAGATATACATTTATCCAGATATGGTCAGGATAAACGCGAAGAAACAACAGGACTGCCTGAGCGATTGAATAGTATAAAGAATGCTCTAAACGAAGTCGGAGATTATTGTTGTGATAATGATATTGATGTTATTGTAATTGGCGGAGATATATATCATAACAAATCTATTGTCCATTCAATCGCTCAAGAAATAATGGTTGATTTCTTTGAGAAATATGAAGATTTGCAATTTATCATAGTAGATGGTAATCATGATCTATCTGGTAAAGGACAAAATGTAGTATCATCATTAAGAGCTATTTCTAAATGCAACAATGTTGATTGGGTGACTCAATTCCAATCTCAGGAAGATGGTGGACTATTCTGTATTCCTTATTCACATGATGTTGTTAATCAAGTTAAAACAAATAAAGGACGAATACTAATTTCACATTTTGGATTATCTGAAGGAGTTCTAAATTCTGGAATGAGTATTATTTCTGATATTTCAGTCAGAGATTTGATTGGAAAATATGAACTTGTCTTATTGGGACATTATCATAAACCACAAGAAATCATACAAGATAACTTCAAATTGTATTATGTTGGATCTTTGATTCAATTAGATTGGGGTGAAAAAAATGAAGACAAACGTTTTCTCGTGGTTGACACTGATACGCTTGATGTTGATTCTATTCCTATTAGCTCTTATAAGCGACATATTGAAATCGAAATTGATTCGTCCAATAGAGCGCAGGCTCTTGCGGATGTACACAAATATCGAGCCGACGGACAACACGTTAAGGTCATACTCAAAGAGAGGGTCGACTTGGGTCCACTCGAAATGGATATTAGGGTTGTTGATAAAACTGAAGTTGACATCACAGACAGAGGAATCACAAGTTCGATGAGCGACGTAGATATTCACAGAAAATATATGGATATCAAGAAAGTTCCACAAAGTGAACAAGATGATTATCTCCATATAGCTATGGAAATAATTCATGAATGTGAGGACAAATAATGAGAAATATACAATTCCAAGAAGTGGGAATGGAAAATTATGGACCTTATATTGATCCATTAGTATTGGAGTTCATAAATGATACTCTAACACTAGTGACAGGTCCAAATGGAGTCGGAAAGACAATGGCTTTAGATGCTATTCTCTTTACCCTCTATGGAATAACAAGTCGTGGAATGCGTGGAGACGATGTAGTCAACAATACCGTTGGTCGTAATTGTAAAACATGGGTAAAATTCATGATCGACTCAACACAATATATAGTAACCAGATATCACAAATATACAAAGTTAGGAAATACAGTCATATTAAATGTTGGTGGTGTTGATACAAAGAAAGGTCATAAGGAAGTTCTTCCTGAGATTGAAAGAATATTAACTCGAAGAAAAACATTTACAAACACTTTGATGTTTGGGCAAAAGGTTAAAGACTTCTTTACAGATCTCACAGATTCAGACAAAAAAGAAATCTTCAGACAAATTCTTAACTTGCTCAAATATGTAGTTTACCATTCAGAAGCGAGTAACAAACTTAAAAAGACTATTGAGGTTTTATCTGAACTTCACATAGATGATGAAGTGAAAAATAATCTTCTTAGGGATGCGCATGCCCAAATTAAAATTCTGATTAAACAAAAGAATGAATTTGAAAATGAGCAAGAAAAGAAAATCAAAGAGATAGAAACTAGCATATCAAAGAACTTAGAATTAATAACTCTCTGGGATAGTAAACTCAACGAAGAGCTAATTTTAAAGTCAGAAAATTCAAATGATGTTATAAAAAGAATTGCTGAAATTGAAGCAGATCTGAATCAGTTAACTGATAAGCAAGAAAGTCAATGTCAAAACTTAAGTCATCAAAAAGAACTAAAAATACATGACTTTAGAAATAAAGCACAATTAGAAATTAACAAAATAACAATAGAAACAAATAAAGTAAAAGAAGACTTGCAAAAACAAGAAACAGCTTTGAGAGATCAGTTGCAAGAGTTTAAACTTCAATCAAGAGCAAAGACATGAACTTGATAATTTAATCATTAAGTTAGAAGCCGATGCTTCATCTCATGGTGAACGAGCTGATGAATTATATAAAAATGTTATTGATGCTGACATAGCAACTTGCCCAACATGTGATACAGAACTAACAGAAGTTAAAATTAAAGAGATTTCAAAAAAGATTGAAAAACATCATGATGCAATTCAATCCATAAATGAATCAGCTGCTAAGGTAGAGATTAATAGTCAAAAACTTCGGAGGCATCTAGCTGAACGGAGTGATAAAATAAATAGTCAAAGGGATGAAATTAAAGATAAAATTGAATTAATCAATCTTGAACTTAAAAGAAAAACCAAAGAGTTAGAGATTCGATTAAGGAATGCTGAGGGAAAAGTCGAACAATCATATCAGACAGGACAGAAGGCATTAAGTCTTGGATTTGCAGATGATAAATTGAATCTTGAATTGCAGTTAGAGCGATTATATGAGGAAAAAAGAGTACAAGATAAACAGCAAGAAAAAATTGATCAAATCAAAGAATCTATTACAAATCTTAACTCAGAAAGAGAAAAATTCAGAGTTCAATTTGATATAGAATCAAAAAGAGAATACGATGAAGAACAACTGAACTTGTATAAAAGAAAAGAAGTACAGATACAAGGAGAAATTCTAACTCTCATTGATACTAAAGCAGTCTTGCTTAAAATGAAAGATGAATATGAGTTCTGGAAAGAAGCATATTCTCCATCAGGTATTCCATCAATGTTAATTGATGAAGCAATTCCATTTATGAATAAGAAGATAGCAGAGTATTTAGATAAACTTACAAATGGAAGATATGTAGTTTCATTTGATACTCTTGCAGCAACAAAGGCAGGAGAGTTCAGAGATAAAATTTCTGTTAATGTGCTTGATACATTTACAAGAGCAAATTCTCGAGTCCAATTATCAGGTGGACAAACGAGAATTATTGATATAGCAACAATATTAACGCTCGGCGATCTTCAATCAAATATACAAAATATGAAGATTAATATACTAGTTTTTGATGAAATATTCGATAGCTTGGATGATGAAAATATCATGCAGGTATCAAAAGTTTTGAATAAATTAAAAATCGGGAAATCAATTTATTTGATTTCACATAGACATGAGGATCAGCTTGAAGCAGATGAGGTTTTAGCAATGCAATGAAAATAAAAGCTGATTTCGTAACTAACAGTTCGTCCACCATGTATGTAATCGCATTTGATGAGAAATTCCTTCGAAAGTGCTTCGATCAATATTTTACTTTAAGAACTGGAGAATACTTCAGACTCTTTGATGATAAAATAAAATTAATAAAATACACACAGCAGAAAGATGTTGATTGGATTACAGAAGCAACTAAAATGCCATTAAAATTTTGGGGAATGGGTAAAGAAGAATTTAAGGAAGCAATATCAATTCTTGATGAAGGAAAGTTTGCAGCCTATGTTGTATTAGAACGAAAGGATTATGAACGGCTCGAAAAGGCAGAAGATATTATAAGAGAAAATGGTGGACAGATAAGGCTCATAGGAGGCGATTAATGATTAGAATAGCAAACTGGTTGTTGACAAGACGATGTAATCTCAAATGTGATTATTGTGCAATCGTGAAAAACTATCCAAACAAACCCGAAGAATATCCGGATATGAAACATTATCACAATAATGAAATGTCAACTAAATATATTATCAAAGGTTTGAATAAATTAAAACTACATAATCCGGATATGTTTCATATATTCTACGGCGGAGAACCCTTATTAAGAAAAGACCTTTATGAGATTATCAATCATTGTAATAGAGAAGACATTCACTATACAATAATCTCCAACAATACAAAGGAGATTCGACCATTAATTAAAAATCTTTTTGATAAAGTTAATGGTCGAATAAAAGGGTTCACCGCTTCAGTCGATCCAGTGTTCCATGATGAAAAAGAATCTGGAGAGGACAGAGTTCGAAAAAGTATTCATGGTTTAGAAAATTTAATTAACCTAAAGGCATATGTAGATGATGTAGTTGCCGAGATAACTGCAATGAAACATAACTACATATATCTTTATGATCTATTAAAAGAGCTAAGTAAGTATGAAATAAATGCAGATGTCACTTTTATTGACATAGCGAAAACTCCATATTACGATTTTTCAAATATGACAGATTTTAATCTTCTGGTACATCAAACAGCACAACTAGCAGATCAATTTAAAAAAATTATGAAGGATGATAGTTTAGATGTTCATATGAAAAAATTACTCATACCAGCTATGTGGGATAAACTCCCATCAAACATGAATTGTGAAATTGATAAAGACCTCCATAATATCTCAATTGATGCAGATGGTTCAATTAGACTTTGCTTAAGAATCAGAGGAGTCCATACTCCATCAATAGTAACTCTTGAAAATTTGATTATGACTGCTGGTAGTATAAATTTTATAGCAGAAGCTGCAATCAAAAGAGATAAAAAAGAGTACTGCAAGTTATGTAATCATACTTGTCATTTAATGAGTAAGTATATAAATGATAATGATACAGGACCAGAAGATTTAGTACATCTCGATAAACGGGAGGGATATACTCATGGCTAGTGGAGATATTGATTCTGACATTATAGTCAGCGCAGTTCAATTTTGGAAAAAGATTTATGATGAAAAAGATGTAAGAATAAAGTTTGTAACAAAAGATAATCGGGACAGAATCATGCGTTGCACTCTTGACTTCACAAAAATTCCAGAAGAGGATCATCCAAAATCAGTTAATATTGAAAAAATATTAAAGTTGATTCAGGTTAATAAGATTATGCATGTTTATGATCTTGAGAAACTTGGATGGAGATCAGTCCCATTTGATAGGGTTGATTATTTAGAAACTCGAAGAGGTAGAAGATTCTGGGCAAAACCAACACAATGAGGAGATATTAAATGGGAATCTTAGAGGACATTATAACTGAGCTTCCGTCAGATAATTTGATTGAACAACTTCATATGATTGCAACTAAAATTATTGAAGAAGAAAGTGATAACTTTCATTTCGATAAAAGAATTTTGGATTATTTTTCAGAAGGTCCAAATACATTATTAACGCTGGAAGTTCCAGGCAGAAACAAAAAAGAAGTCGGGTTTATATCTTTAGAAAGAGAGGGAAAAGAAGCATATCTCATAATTTTCTCAACTCTTCCATTAACGGAAATCGACACAAAAAACCCCGATGAAGCTTTGCTTCCAAAAAGGCAAAGAGTATGGGAGGTTAAAGATCACAGATCAATTAAAATCATGACTGAATTTGCGAAGAAGGTAAAATATTTACGAGGTGAATAAATGAAAAGCGATTTGATTCAAGAGATCAGGATTAACCCTAAGTATACTCAATATCTATTAACAGAATTTCCTGGACCTGGTGCTGGATCTATGAAGGATGAAGGTAAACCAATCATTGTAAAAAGAACTCTTTTCACAAATGATTATATGAAAAAACTATCCGGACATTCAGATATTGGAATTCTGCCTCCTAATTGCAGATATATTGAACAAACTAACAAAGGTCATGTGGTATTGATTGAAGAACCTCCAGCCCTCAGAACTATAAAAATTCATAAGGGATTTGAATCTGAAGTTAGTCAACTCAAACAAGAAAACGTGTTAGAAAAGTTTGGATATAAGAATTTTGATGCATCTGGCGGCTCATCTAGAACATTTAGTTTAGCATTTCCATATGTTATATTCATTCTACTTATTGAACACGATACACATCTTGTAGATGGTCTGGTCTTTTTAAGGACTCAAGAAATGCGAGGGATGTCAGATTATCTTCTTAAAGCTCCTCTTCTGAATATTTCTAGCAATCAAAAAGTTTGCTTTGGCGAGGCAAATAAGTTCGAGACACATTCTCTAACCCAAACAATTCAGAATGTTATTATGGTATTCTGGTCAGCTGTTTTCAATACTGACTATACTTATAACTATGAATCATATAGAAAAGAAGAATCTGAATTTGGGAACTATCTTAGATGGGAGTACTTAACAACACAAAATCCATTGTTCATTTATGATGCCAAATGGATAGAAATAAATGGTAATATCGGTCACTGGTTAACAAAGGTAAAAAACGATGCTCACGTTATTGGAGAAAAATCATTGACTTATTCAAGAGCAACTGAAATCATTTCTGCTCCAGGAAGAACTGATATGGAAGCTCTCCCAACATCGAGATCGAGAAAGAAATTCCCATTATTTTATGATATTGCAAACGGTATATATGTAGGAGAATATTTTCTAAGTATTGGAGATCCGTTCACTAACTCAAGAGGTGACGTATTATACATCGACTCATTTATAGGTTTCCAAGATGGTGGTAAGTTAAAATATGTTATGGTCGATAAGAATGGTAAGAAGTTTATGATGAAACTTACCAAGAAAGTGAAAGACTATATTGCTGTCTCAAATAAAGCTCTCCGATATTCAAATGAAATGGTTCTACCAAATAACAATCTCAAAGTCAAAACTGGAGATATCCTTATATTCACTAATAAGGACGGTAGCGAACATTATGGTTCAGTTGATTTTATTAGAGTGGGACGAGATGGCAGAGCCGAACTTAAAGTTGGTAGGGACTATTATATAGCTGAAAACATAAATGCTACCAAATTCGAAATGGAAAAACCTTCAGTCTATAATATTGAATTAAAAGAGGATGAACCGTATATTTTAATTAGAGATGCAAGAGGGTCATCTCCTATGGTGTGTGCTTCAAAAGTGAACTATAAAAGAGTTCGAGTTAGTAGTGGATCAATGAAAGTAGAATATGAGTTTGTAAATACTTTCCGTGCTCTACGTGGAGTGACCCATCGTCTTCCGATGAGCACAAAGGGAGTAACTAGTTCATCTGGTATAAGATTATTTCGTGAAAGTAATGTAAAACCTTTACCCGGATTATTTCGAATAGGGAAAAAGATGTATTTTATTAGCACAAATAGTGATGGAACTGCAATACCTCGAGAAACTTTAGCTTGGGAAGTTCCTGGACCTGCTCTCGCTTATGAAAATAATTGCGCTCTTCGTCGTCCAAGACATGGAATGATATCTGAACTAGTCAAAAATGATACATTCAAACTTCCAGGTTTTCTATTAGACCTTGAGTTTAGGGTTGGAGATAAAGTTGTAACAGCTGACTGGAAAAACCCACATGATATTCTAAGGGTTAAAGAGATTGCAGGGTTCTCAATTGTTGAACGAGAGAGCAGGTCGACATGTGAAGATCTTTATTTCATCCTTTCTGATAAAGATGGAAATTTATCAAAGATCAGATACATTTATGGTTATTTAGGACTTTGTAATATTGGTAAAATAAGAAAAATAACCAATGTGTTTAATCGAGTTTCTGCTGGAACTAAAATCATTGCTAACGAATCTGGATATTCAGGTTTTCCTAAAAAATGTGTAAACATTATAGTCGGTTTTATAATAGACACTGGTGGAAAAGATCCATTAGTTCTTTGTTCAAATGGACAGACCATATGGTTTGATGATATGATGAAAGATTTTACCAGAGTCACTATGAGGGCAAAGAAATGGGCAACCCTTAAACATGCTCCAATTGATTTAAGCAAAATAAAACCTCAACCCGGAGATCTAATCAATGGTACAACCAATTATAAAACATCAGAGGGATATTTTGTGACCCATCTTCCGGATTATCGAGGGGTTAGAGCTCAGTATATGGAATATTATAGCGGTTATCCAGAAACACGGCCAATGGATTCTACATTTACCAGGGAGTACATTTATGAATGTATTCCTAATCCAAGAATTAGACGAAGTCAAGGCGATGATCTAGGAATGTTGCCGGGGTATCCAAATTTTCATGGTGTTTTTCATTACAGTGAAAAATCAAACTATCACTTTATAAACGAACCAGGGAGGTTTATCAATGTTCCAGGTAGTAGTAAATGACGGGCAAACTCAAATGCCCGATGATGATGTTTATTATGTTATAGCAAAAGAAGGAATCTTTTTGAAGAAAACTATTGGAGTCATGGATAGTGTTGCTCCAGTCAATCAGATTTCAACATTAGAAAGTGTTGCTGCTTCTGCCAGGATGAGAATTTCAAAAATCCCTGGTCCAAAGTTTGCGAAGGTTATTGAGTTCTTCAGAGCAGTATATCATCAGTATTACGCTGAAGCAATTGTTTTACTGTTCTACAATGAAGAAAAGAAAACCCATACTATCATTCCCCCACATCAGAAGGTCACCGGTGGAGCTTGCGATTACAATAGGGGTATAACGATAGATGGATTAACCATGATTGGAACCATTCATAGTCATGGTGGAATGTCGGCATTTCACTCCGGAACTGATGATAAAGATGAAGAAGCTTTTGATGGACTTCATATAACCCTTGGTAACATGAGAGATGAAGAAATCAGTATTTCAGCATCAATTGTTGCCAATGGTTATCGCATCATCGTTAATCCAAACGACTATGTTGAACAACTAAAGTTAACCCAAGATATTGATGAGGAAGTTCAAAAAGCGACAACGACAGTATATAAATATGTGGCTGGAAAACTCGTCAAAGATGAGAAGCAAACATCTCGGTATTCATACACACATCGAAAGTATGATAAACGCTATGCAGTAACAGTAACAGATCACCAGAAACGCTTCAATAAGAAATGGATGAACGTGGTTGAAAAAGGAACATACAGTTATGCTGGTCTTGGTCGTGCTTATGGTCATGGAGCATATGCCAACCGAGGTTGGGGTGGCAATTACGACTCTGATGCCTGGGGTTGGGCACATCGTCAGCCGTGGAGAAGGCAGAATCTTCCACCGACTGTTGTTCAAGGTAAACATATTCCTCCACAAAATGTTGGCCCACACAAAACAGCTGGGATAGAATTTCCTCCCCATGATCAAGATGAAGATCTTAATCCCTGTGAGAACTGTTTATTTAGGGATGAAAAAATCGACTGGGCCATCGAACAGTATACGGAAGAAGTTGACGGACCCGATGAAGATGAACAAACCAACAACTTTGTATTGGATGATAACTATGATCATATGTTTGAAAAAGGTCAAACATCAATCAATATAATTTGTGATAAGTGTGATCTGAAATTTAATCTGGGTTTATCAACAATTTGCCCTGGATGTGGAAAGCCAGCACCGGATGAAATTGATATGAAGAAAATTGATGTAACTCCTATGGATCCGGTTATTGGGAATGATTTCGTATGTCCAACATGTGGTAATACCTTCACCCACAAAGGAGAAGATGCATGTCCTTTTTGCGAAGAGGAACTCGATTTCAACGAATATAGAAAAACAGAAGCAGGCACGACGTCAGACGAAGAAATCGAAGTCAAATCTGGGGGCAATCTTATAGCAAATCAGTCTTATAAGTGCAAATCATGTAAGATCGTATTTATAACAGAAGGAGATGTAGCAACCTGTCCTAAATGTAGGGAATACATGGTGGATGGTTACAACTGTAGTCCATTCAGCACTTCTATAGAATCCGAAAAGATTGTCAAAAAGGATTCGGGTGAACTACTGGCAGCAGCTGAAGAAGATTCAACCTTAGAAAAACAGCCGCTCCCAGATCCACAGAAGCCACAGATTCCTCTCTTAACACAAAGTCCTGAAGATAAGCACAATAACTCTTTAAGGAAAATGATGAGAAGAGTATTCGGAAGTGGAGGTGGGTAAGTGAAGTTAAATATCACAGTTATAGGACTAGGTGGAGTAGGCAGTATTCTCATTGAACGCCTATGTCGCTTTCTTAATTATAGCAGAGACTATGATGCGGAACTCCTTTTAGTAGATGGCGACGACTATGAAGTAAAAAACTATGAACGGCAAGAGTTTAACCAATTCGGGAACAAAGCGGATGTGAAAGCTACAGAAATTATGTTGAAGTTTCCCGAAGTTCCAGTTGACTCGTTTCAAGCATATATTAATGAAACAAATGTTGCGGAGGTTATCAGAGAAGGAGACATAGTCTTCATCTGTGTTGACAACCACAAAACCAGAAATATTATATCTAATTACAGCATGCAATTGAGAGATGTTACAATTATTTCTGGTGGGAACGAATTAACAGATGGTAATGTGCAGGTTTATGTCCGGAGGGGAGGAATTGATTTAACACCGGATCTTTGTGCATATCATCCTGAGATTGCCAATCCCGAAGACCAGTTACCGGAAGAAATGTCATGCGAAGAATTGTCTCAAGCAGAACCCCAACTGTATTTTACAAATCTTGGGGTAGCTACCATCATGTGCTGGGTCTTTTATAAAACGATCGTAAAGGGCCAGGTCGACCAACAGTCGGAGGTATATTTTGATATTCTTCAACTGTCTGCAAATGCACAAACAAGAATCGTAAAATCATCATAAGGAGAATTAGTAACATGGCACGAAGAAAAGTGTACTCACGTGAAGATCTGAATAGCATGACAGCAAAAGGTCTGAAGAAAATGGCATTCCAACAACTCGGCATCTCCGGTCTGAGTAAACTGGCGAAAGATGCTGTGGTTGATGCTATTATCGCACATCAGGATGGCGGAACGTCTGTGGCCCCTAAAGCAAAGGCCGCCGGTCCCCTCCAAGGTATTAACTTTACCGGTAGCTCCGTACTGAGCAACTCCAGCGCTCCGTTCGGGCAGAAAACAACTACAACCATCCACGTTTCATGTGGTGCGTCCTCAGGTGCCTTCCCGGTTCAAGGAAAGAGTGTTCGTGAAGTTGGGGAATTCCTGAGAGAGGTCCTGAATCTGGATCGCCTTTCCACTGGCCTCGTCAATGGTAAAGAGGTGGATGCCAATTATGTTCTGAAAAATGGTGACCGTCTCGAATTCCTGAAACCAGCCGGTCGTAAGGGATAGAAACTATGGTGGGAGCTCCATTGGGGCTCCCCCACCAACAAAGGGGTTTGACGATGGATAAAAATATCGAGAATATATTTGATCAAAATGGCGTTGATAGAGTTGCTTTTTATTATAGAAGCACTCCGATCTTGAATAATGCATTCACCACATGCCTATTCATCAACAGCGAAATGAGACGGATTGAAGCAAGAGGTGTTTCGATCTGCTCAGTTAAAGATGTCTATTGTAAGAAGGCGGGAAAGAACAAAGCCTTCGGTCGGGCAATGAAAGCTCTCATGCGAAAAGAAAATGACGGCAAAATCAATCCAGTTGGGAGAGATCTTGAAACCGTCAGGCGAGAGATTAAATGCAAAACTCTGGATAATGATACAGAATTTCAGGATAAAATTCCAGAGATTTTATTGGTTGATCCATCCATAGATATCTTAGTATCTGATGGTAACGGAAAGTGTGTCTCCAAATATGCTTTTCAGCTACCTCTAAGTTATCCGATAAAGATCGCCAATCAGACTTATAAATACAAATCACAATACCGGCCAAACCCAGCAGGACAAGAAGAAGCTCTTTTATTGAAGGAGCGAAGTGCCTCTAGTGTAAAAGTAGAGGCGTCAGCAGAAGCAGCATAATTTATGCTAGGCCAGCCAGGGGGGGAGTTCACGCTCCCCCACTATAAAGAAAGGAGAACTATAAGCGTGGTATATCGAACTGTCACAATAATTGGAGTTGGTACATTGGGCGGTTTCGTTGCTGAAGCCGTTTCTAATCTAGGAGGATTAGAGAAATTAGTTGTTGTAGACCACGATATAGTTGAAGTAAAAAATCTATCTAATTCAATATATAGGCAAATCGACGTTGCTCTATTAAAAGTCGATGCATTAAAAGATATAATTACAAACGTTCAAGTTGATACAGTTCCTATAAAATTTGACGAAACAAAAGATCATATATATTTGCCAAATACAGATTTAGTTCTTGATTGTCGAGATAGCACATACAACAGAGGCTCATATATTGATGGTAGATTATATATTTCATCAAGATATCTTATTGTTGACTGTAGAAAAAATGTTCATTATCGAGAACAGCTATATGGTAGATATATAGAAACTCTTACAAGCGATGATCTACGGTATGCATCTATGACAGTTTCAATGATTTTACATAGCGGTACAATTAAATCATTAATTAATTTAAAGTCAGTACAGAAATATGAGTTAGATTATGTAAAAAAGATTGACAACTGCCGATATGATGTTTTATATGAAAATGATACTGGAGATGAAAAATTCGTTAACCTTCCCGATAAAATTATTCCAATTCTTGCTTTAAATAAAAAGCATGATCTAAATGTTATAGTCGGTAGTAAATCTATGCCGATGTCTCAAACAGTGATACCGATGGGGTTTTTAAAAAATGCAAATGATTTAATTACAAATTTAGATTCTGTAACAAGAATACCATGTAACTTTAAAAATTATGTTGTGTCTTGTACAAAAGAGTATGATAAAATTTTAATTGAGTTAATTCCAGAGACAGGAGCAGCATGATGGATCTTAAAAAAGTCGAAGTTAAAAACCTTATTAGTCCACAAAAAATCATTCACAACGGGGATGTTTACAGAATAATAAAGTATCCACGTAAATATCTTATCAAAGGGTATAAACTTACAATAATTGATGGCAAACTAGATAACGTTCATATCAATGGAGAACATCCAAATGCTCAACCAAGCAGTGGTAAATTCTGTATTCCAAATGAACTAAGAAAAATGCCATTCAATCATTATGCACAACAATTACTCGAAACAATTTTAAGTCAATTCAACTTGAATAATTGCTACTTTACCCCATGGAATGAAATTCAATATAGAAAACAAGAGGTGTAAAATGGCAAAGGAAAATCTAGACAAAACACGTAACATAATGAAAGGTATTCTTGCTGAAACAATTGACAGTCTTACTCAAGTAGTAAGGAAAAGTTCTAAGAAAATAATTGCTGCAATAATGGAACAAGGAAGTCAAAACGTTGATGAACTTCTTGATATTTATGGCAACAAACTCAAAAAGAAGGTGAATACACATGTCAAGTCAGAAACTAAAAAAAGCAAATGAGATAAGACCATTAGAAGATCATATCAAACTGATAGTTGAAAAAGTTATTCAAGAAAGAGAGATTAATCTTGCAGTTGAAGATGTTCAAGTCATTATAAAAGAGATGATGCCTGACTTGGATAAAATGATTTCCAAAAAAGTCAAGGAACACTTTTTTACAATGGGTTTATTTCTTATGGAAACATTCAAAACGGAGGAGTAACTTATGCCAAAGATTTTAGATTATCATAAATTTTGTGAACCATTAGAGGAAGTAACCTCTTTAAAAACATTCGGAAAAAAGAAGTTTCACTCAAAAGGTTTATTTTCAGAGCAAATCTTTGGGCCAGTCAGAAATTACACATGCCAATGTGGTATATATCATGGAGTATCAAAATCCGGAGGTACATGCGATGATTGCAAAGTTGATATTGTAAACAGTGATGAGCGAAGAAAAAGATTCGCAAAAATTGTATTACCCCTTCCGGTTGTCAATCCAATATTTTATGATCTCTTAGTAGATCTAGGTGGTCGTAGTTTAAAGAGTGCTCTTGATGATTTAATGAAAAATGATAAGAGCATTCTATATTTAATTGACAATGAGATGGTTGTAACTCTTGATTCTGAAAGCATCCCAACTGGAGTTAACACATGGGAACGAATTGAAGCCATTCATGTTCTAGTTGAAACTTTGGCGGCTGATATGATTACAGAAGGAATTAAAGAATGGCAAATAGTTAAAGACAATCTTGACAGTCTTATCATCAACCAAATTATTGTATTGCCACCTGACTTAAGACCGACTTCAAAAAGTTCTGGTAGTGGTAAAGATCTTATGGATAAAATCAATAGATATTATATTCAAATACTCACTAAGAAAGAGACAATGAAAGATACGATCATAAATATCCAGATAGATAAAAATCTTTACTACACTTATTTCAAACAATTACAAAATGATATAAGTGAACTATATAATCGAATCCTTGAGAAAATGGCAAAAAAAGAAGGATTAATCAGAGGAAACATTTTAGGAAAAAGAATTGATTTTTCCGGTAGAGCTGTTATTACACCAGACCCAACTCTTAGATTAGATCAATGTAAACTGCCTTATCTGATGGTTCTTGAGATTTTCAAATTACCTATTGCTAAAAGAATTATAGAAATAGGAAAATTCAAACTCCTAAATAAAGCAATAGATTTTGTTGATGAATGCATTGATAGTCAATCTCCCGTATTATTTAAGGTCTGTGAAGATCTAACAAAGGATGAAGTTTGCATCTTAAATAGGCAACCATCTTTACATAGACTAGGGATGCTTGGTTTTAATATTAAAGTAACATTAGATCAAGTAATAAAGATTCATCCTTTAGTATGTCCACCATTTAATGCAGACTTTGATGGGGATCAAATGGCAGTATATATACCAATTACTGAAGAAGCTAAAGAGGAGATAAGAGAAAAAATATTTGTTACAAAGAATCTAAATAGTCCTGCAAATGAGAGTTTAACAACAATTCCAAGTCAGGATGTGATTCTAGGAATATATTATGCAACATCATTTGATTGGGGAAGAGAAGAGTTTAATAATTATTTACCACATGATTATCCAGATGTAAATGAAACAATCGACAACAAGAAATTGTTGGAAATTCTTAATGAAATTAAAGATGCTTACAAGGATTCTGATGTGGCAATTATTTTAGATAATATTAAGAAGATGGGGTTTAAGTATGCAACTTTATCAGGATGCACATTATCTTTAAATGAGTGCAGTATAGATGGAATCACTGAACTCAAAGAAAAAATATTTTCTGAAGATGGAACTAGAAAACAATTATTATCTTTATCCAACCCAGAAGTTACAAATATGCTGAGAAAAAATTTCTCTTATTCTTATATGATTGAATCAGGAGCTAGAGGAAGCTGGGATCAAGTTCGACAGTTAGTTCTTTCAAGAGGATTCATCTCTAATTTTGATGGACATATATTACCACATCCGATCAAAAATTCATTATTAGAAGGATTGAATCAAGAGGAGTTTTTCTATTCAACATACGGTTGTAGAAAAGGATTACTTGATATAGCACTAAACACAGGCACCTCAGGATATCTTTCACGAAAATTAATTTTTACATGTGCCAATCTTCAAATTGATGAAGGATTAGAAGATTGTGGCACAACTGATTTATTACCAGTTGATGTTACTTCAGAAAGAAAAGCAAGAATGCTCATAAATAAATTCGCTCTTTCTGAAGATGAGAAAACCTTATACAAAATCACTAAAGATAACTTCAAAGATATAATTGGAAAAGAAATAATGATTCGAAGTCCAATTCTTTGTAAAAGTCCAAAAGTATGTTGTCGATGTTATGGTGATTTATACAAAAAGTTAAATAGCAGATTCGTTGGAATTATTGCAGCACAAACTCTTGGTGAGAGAGGAACCCAGTTAGTTTTAAGAACATTTCATACATCTGGTTCAGCAATGATAAAGGGAGAAGAAGATAATGCTTCAATGAAACAAGAAGATATTATTGGAGATCTTGCATCTATTTCCGAACTGCTACACAAATTTAAAAGAAAAACATACATTGATATAGTTGCTGAATTGTTCGATGTTTATGATAAAGATATATATCACGTTCACTTTGAATGTGTTGTCGCTCAACTCATGTGGAAAAACCATTGGAAGTGGAGACTGTTAAAGAACCGAGATAAAATTACTCCAGATTATTATAGCATCCAATCTGCTCCAAACCAAGAGAGTTGGATTCTAGCTATGGCGTTTTCAAATCCAAAAAGATCAATCCTTCAAGGAATATTATACGAAGGTAAATATTCCGGAGTGATGGATAAAATCTTAAAGGGAGAAAGAATAACATGACTTCTGAGGAACTAGAAACTAAAATTCTCACTAATATATTCCTTGGTGATTTAAACAATGAATGGATCCAAAGTAAAACTGAGGATTTATCAAATATGGCGGAATGTATTATTGAAGTGTTTCCCAAAGATGCAAAAACTATAGATGAAGTTAAATCATTTATAGTTGAAGAGGGAGTTATGGGTTCAATCTTTTATAAGTTTAAAAGGAAATCAAAAGAATGAGAGATCCCAAAAGAATTCCAGAAGTCCTGAATGAATTAAAAACCATTTGGGGTTCATTTCCAGATCTCCGCTTGGGGCAATTAATAGAAAATGCAATACCGCATTATAAGCTGTACTATATGGAAGATAAAGACCTAATTGAATTTATAAGAGATCACTACTTGGAGGCTACCAATATTGAAAATAATAAACCCAACATTCAAAATTCAGAGTGAAGAAAACAATATCTTCACAATCCGAAAAAGAGACTATGAAAAGATTTTACCGTTGGTAAGAGAAATTGTACAACCAGTCGAAGAGATTGGTTTTCAAATCCTTGAAGTCGACTTAAAGGAGTCGAGATTTTCATCGGGGGAATTGTCAAGAACTCTCAAACAAACCTTGTCAATAAAACTCCAAAAAGGGCAGTCAAATATTGACTTGTCTATATACATTCCAAAGTTAATAGATGAAAATTATATATTCATAAACGGCAGAAAAAAGATTCCTTTATTTCAATTGTTTGATATACCTGTCGTAACGAGAGGTGAAAGTATTAAACTCCGAACTAATGTCGCTACAATAGTTGTGACTTTAGAAAAAGAGATACCTCGACTTCAAGTTAGTTTTATGGGAAGAAAAGTGCCCTTATCATTACTTCTATTTGGGTTCCATGGAAAAGAAAAAGTTCATGAAGATTTCTTTCTTGATGAAACGATTGATCTAAGAGATCCAAGAGGATTTCTATATGAAACACTAAGAGCAGATTTGAAAGCATATTATGATGAATCAATAGGACATACACAAGATGATTTCATTGTTGAAATAGGACGAACGTATTCTCGTTTCAATCAAAAGTCAAAAGGTGAAGATATTCTATACGCTCTCGATCTTATCCCAAAAGTTGATGTTTTAACAGCAAGGTTTTTGGAAACCAATTCGATTTTAGATGAACTGATTGAGACTTTAAAAATTAGAACCATTGACGACACTATTTTTACTAATAAAAGGATAAGATGTTTTGAATATATGGTTGTATCAAAAATCTCTAAGATCATTTTTGATTTATGCTTCTCAAATAGGACAGCTAGACAACCAAAGTTCAATATCAATTCAACTCAAATTTTATCAGAGTGTAATGTATCTGATATTGTTCAGTTTGATTTTTCTATTAATCCAATTGAAGAATTAACAAAACTTTCCAGATCTAGCCTATTAGGACCAGGTGGATTCAAAAGAGAAAATATTCCAAAACATTTAAGAGACATCTCTCCAACTATGTTTGGTCGTATTTGTCCAGTTGATACACCTGATAGAGATAATTGTGGAGTATTACAAAATCTTGTTCCGAATGTTTTTCTGGATGAAAATTTAAAGTTCACAGATGAGATTACAGAGAAGCAACCCATTTCTATTCCGGTATCTATGACTCCATTTTTAAAACATGATGATCAGACAAGATTACAAATGGCATCATCACAGATGCGTCAGGCCATTATGTTAAAAGAGTTTGATGTTCCGCTTATTAGTTCAGGTTGTGAAGGGTTGTTTACTCAACATACCCAATTTGTTAAACAAGCAAAGAAAGATGGCGAAGTCATTTTTATAGACCGAAACTATATTATTGTTGCATATACAGATGGCGAACCAGATATCTTTGATATTAGTTATCGAAAAATTTATGTTGAGCATCTTGACTTTATGAATATCTATGTAAAACCTGGAGACAAATTTAAAACAGGAGATGTTTTAGCTGAAAGCAACTTCTGTAAAGATGGCAAAATCAACATCGGTCGAAATTTATTAACTGGTGTTATGATCTATTATGGCAACAATTATGAAGATGGAATTGTAATATCTGACAGATTAGTAAATGATGATAGTCTAACATCAGTTCATTTCAAAGATTTATCCTTTTCATTAACTCCGGATAAAGTTCTACTTTCATTAAAAGGTGACATATATGATCCACTTCCAGAAGTATTGGACGTTGTTAACGCAGGCAATCCATATGCAATTTTAAAGAAGTTAAATTCAGATGAGTTCTATTCAGTATTTTCAGAACCAATTGAATTGATTGCTAGAAAAACCTTCATCATATCCGAAGTTAACATATATGCAAACGAATGGAATGAAGAGGTACCGGAATATAAAGAATGGATAGAGAAAAAATTACAAGAACAATCAGATGTAGAAAATGATTTACAAAAAGTGATGAAAAGGCATTTATCAAAAGATAAGGCAGCAAAGTTTATCAAAGATAGAGGTCTTGATAAATTTTCGTTTGTCGGTAAATACAAAAGCAAACGTGAAAGAATTAATGGAGTAAGAATAGAAATAGCTGGAGTTCATTTTAGAAAAGTTAAGGTTGGTGATAAGATTGCAAATAGGCATGGGAATAAAGGAGTAATTTCTCGAATTGTTCCTCATGAAAAAATGCCACAGCTTCCCGATGGAAGACATCTTGACATTTGTATAAATCCATTAGGTATCATTTCCCGAATGAACTTTGGTCAACTCTACGAAATGCATCTAGCATTTGCGCTTCAAGCATTGAAAACCAACATGCTAAAACTGGTAGTCAATCAGGATGAAGTTAAAAAATACTTTTTAAATTTCATAAAAATTATTGACAAGACAGATGGTGGATGGTATTATGACCAATTAGAAAAGTCATTACCAAAAATTATAACCAAAGAGTTTATAGAAGACTTTACAATTATTCAATCTCCGTTCGAGTCTTGTAAATTAGAGGATCTACAAAAAGCAATGGATTACACAGGTGCAACATTTACAACAGAGCTTTTTGATCCTTTATCTCAAGTTAAATTAGAAAATGAAATTGCAGTCGGATATATCTATTTCTTTAGAATGGTTCATATTGCTGAAGAGAAATTAGCAGCCAGAGGTATCGGAGCATATGCAAGACGAACTCTACAACCCCTCGGAGGTCGGAAGAACAAAGGTGGTCAAAGATGTGGCGAAATGGAAACAGCATGTCTAATAGGACATGATGCTCCACATAATCTATTTGAATTTTTGACAACCAAATCCGATTGTATTGATTTAAAGAATAGCTATATACGAAACTTCATTGAATCAAATTTAATTGAAGATTCAAAAGATTTAAATACGGTACCTGAATCAGTAAAATTGTTAAACTCTTATCTAACTGTTATAGGGGTTAATCACAAATGAGTTCTTTTAGTTGGGAAACTTCAACATCTACTTCCTCTACTATGGACTATTTCTATAATGATACTCTTCGTGATCATTCTATTAAAAGAAAAAAAAGAAAATTGGGTATAACTAAGGGTGATCCGCTTAGTCCACTTTCACATTTAAGAAAAACAGAGGAAAATCTAAAAGATGAAAAAGATGAACCTTCGGGTGGTATGCCGACAGAACTAATTCTATTTGACCCGAAGGAATTAGTATTAGGGGGAAAAAATAAATGATGACGCTAGAGAGTTTACCTGATATTCAATGTTCAGTTCCCGATATCCAAATCCCCATTATGCAGGTTGGAGTCGAAAATGTTGAGGTTCCTTTTAGTTTAGAATCTAAGTATGGAGGTTTTCATCAACTCAATGCAAATGTGTCAATGAGAACCAGCTTAAATGAAAAGATAAAAGGGATCTCAATGTCGAGATTGTTGTTAACTCTAAAACCATATCTTGACTTACCACTAAAGCATAAATTAATCAAACAGATACTTGCAAAATTACAGAAAAATCTTGAAACGGATTCTACATACATGAAATTTGAATTTCGTATGCCGATAAAGCGAAAATCAATTTTATCAAAAAATGAATTTCCCATCTATTATAAGTGTAAGTTTGAAGGACAACTGAATCATCGAGAGGACTTCAGTGACCTCTCAGATGGAATAAAGTATGACTTTTTCAAATTCTTTCAAGGAGTTACAATTCAGTATGCATCTTATTGTCCTTGTTCAGCAGAACTATGCAGCGATCTATCTGAACATGATCTCGATGGGTTTCCACATAATCAAAGATCGTTTGCGGAAATCGTTGTCGAAGTAACGGAAAATAATTACGTTTGGTTAGAAGATATTATTGAAGCTGTCGAAAACGAATTAATCACACTCCCCTATCCAGTCATTAAAAGGGTTGATGAACAAGAGATTGCTAGAGTTGCAGCACAAAATCCAATGTTTGTTGAGGATGCAATTCGAAAAATTTCTAAAGTCTTAGATGATAAAAATGAACTACATGATTGGATTGTCAAATGTACTCATGAAGAATCTATTCATACATCCGAGGCTATTGCAATTAACTGGAAAGGAATACCGGGGGGGTTTAATGGAAGGAGATACTTATAATGGATACAAACGGTAATCCAGTCATTGATGTTTCAATCTCATATGGTTTTGGAGAAGATAATAGATATGCACTGGATAATATTCCACAAAAGATTCAATTAGCAATATATAAATATGATTTGTTTATGGGAATGAAAGAAGACATTTCAAAAACTATAAGCAAAACTCATACCCACGTTAAAGTAGTTCATCTCCCACTAGATACTTTAAGGAAAAATCCAAAAGATATAAATAATTTGATTGAATTTTGCTTTAATGAATTTGGATGTTTTAAATACGTTATTCATCCAAATAAAGGAATTGATCATTTTGTATATCAATTTATGCATAGATGGGAAATGCAAGGTTTAATTCTTTGTCTCGAAACATTCCCATATAAGAATAAAAAAATGATAAGAAGTCCTTTGGATATTATGGAATGGTGTATTAAATATCCTCCGGTTGTACATATGGTTATTGATACAAGTCATATTGAAGAAATATGGATGAATTATATGATCATGACAACTCTCTTGAAATACACCTCAGTAATACATCTATCAAATCAATCGAAGGATAGGAAGATAGGAAAACATCTTCCAATTAATCATCCTGACGGTATATTCAATTTGGTTGGATTTGTTAGAGATCTAAAATACAGATACAAATGGGAAGGTGATCTAGTACTAGAATATATGCCAGATCATAAGAACAAATTGATTAAAAATAGGGACTATATCGAGAGGTTATTAGTATGAGATTAAACGATGTTATTCAAATCTATCTCAAAGAAAGAGACTATGAAAAATCAGCATTTGGAGATTATAAAAATCTTTCAGAGTTATCATTCCCAAGTTTTCTGATATTTCTAAAGCAATATGTTGATAAAGCTATTCAGGCATATACAGAAAAATGGGACACCGAGTTACCACCGTGGCTGGAATCATGTAGCGAGCGAAACTCATCTACACCAAAAGCAGCCGCACCCGTAAAGGCGTACGAAGAGGTTATTAAAATCATGGCTCTAGCAGGAGCTGCACTTGAAACATATACAGAACTTAACGCCAGTAAGTGGAGAGAAAATCCCAAAGAGGATGCAAAGAAGTGGAAATATGACTAGACATCAAAGGAGAATTAGAAAGACATGGAAGATAATTTAACACAAATGGTAAAAGACGACCCAACTACTGGCCCTGTAATGTTCCAAGAAGCTGATCTTGATCTGCCAGATGAAACGGAGGAAGCAGCAACTGAGGAAGAGGAAGCAACTCCTTCGGTTCCTTCAATTAACATCATGCCTCTGTCAATCTGGTTTGAAAGAGAATCTGAAAAGTTTGAGAATATCAATGAAGTTAAAGTTGCTATTCGTGGAGTTGATGCTGACAAGACTTTGATCATGGCCGTCAAAACTGGCGAACCAAAAACAACAGAAGACGAAGATGAAGAAGATCCACGTAATCTCAGAGTATTTGAGAATGCAGACGTCTATCCTGTTCTTGATCTTCCTGCAGACATTATGGAAATCTATAACAATGGATTTCAGATTCGTTATCAGTATAGCGATGAAATACTCATCAAATGTTATGGAGTCAGAACTAGCTTGATCGCTACATTCTGCCAGGATATTGCTGGTGCTCCAATTCCATATGCCGTTGTCAGAATCAAGAAAAAAGATGAAGAAGTCGAAATTCCAGCTGCTCCAGACGCAGAAGCTATTGCTGCAAAGATTGGCGGAACTCTTGATGGTGAAGCATTACAACTAAGGTATAAACAAATCTCCAAAGCTGTTGGAGATATGACCACAATTCAAGATGCCATGACATGGTTGCTGGAAAAACAGTTAGAGATTACAGATATCAATCATCATCTTCAGATTGATAATGTGATCATCGAAACCTTAGCATAGGGTACCAGGTGAGGGGCTATTTTTACACATTCGAAACGGGTGCCAGGCATCAATTTCTGCGTAGACTCCCCAGTAGGTGGTGATTGCCCTTCACCTATATATAAAAATTTGGGTGGGGATGGGACATTTGTCTCTGGTGGAGCCAACACAAGTTCCCAACGTTTTGCCCCTGTTGGCATTTAAATATAAAGTCCCCACTCATTTAATATTAAAGGAGTTTGGCGGTGGGAAACACAGGCCCGATGGCTGGAGGCCACGAACGTTCAATGAGAGCGCCAGTCATCCCCACCGCCCCTTTTTATCATGCAAATAAATCCAAATGTAAAACTAATTTTAAAAGAAGCATATCTATATGACATTGAAGCATGTCATTATACCATCATGAAAAAACTTGGGATGGACTTGACAGGAATAGATAGAGAAAACAAAATAGAAAGAAATATTGAAATTGGAAAACGAATGAGAGACAATCCTAGGTTAACTTCAACTCTTCGAACTACAACAGCTTCAATAATTGATGAATATATTTTACAGAATCGAATCGAAGAAGATGAAATTGTCCTCAGGCAATATGATGGTATCATCACAACTAAAATGTTAAGGATAACAGACATTCAACATGTCCCCATTGACTTAAGAAGAAGATACTTGACTTTTATTATTTCAATTGATAGAAAAACTTATATAGCATATGATAGTAATAATAAGATCACTATAAAGGGAGTAGCATTTCGTTATCCACATATGGACAAAATGTTTGAAAAAATATGTAAGATTAACTTTGCAAATAAGAGCCGAATATTTATTAATCTTCAAAAAATAAAAGATACCTTCTTAAAATCAAATGATCCATATCTTTTTGCAATACCAACTACAAATGGATATAATATCTATTTGAAAAGTTATGGACAACTTGAGGTCACGCAATCAACTATCAAGATTATGGACCCAGATGATATTGATAAACAAAGATACTTCAAATTTTACATTGAACCATTCACAAAATCTATAACAACGGAGTATGTATAATGATTATTATAAGACACGATTACAGAGCAATTCATTATCCAGAGATGTCAGAAAATTTTATCATTAGACCTGAAAAAGTTCTAAAGATATGGGATATTAGAAAACATGAAATCGGAATTAGATTTATTTCATCATATGATAAAAATGAACACAGAATCACTGTAGGAGGAGAAGATAAAAATCTATTAGCTAAAGACTTTCTCGAGCTTCTATTAAAGGATGATACAACAATAGTCGGAACAGAAAAAATAAAGTGAGGTGATTATGTCAGAAATAATATTAAATATCGCAAGTGGAAAAATTCTACCAGTTGATCGTAAACATCCATCTTTTATTGTAAATGTTGATACCATGTTTTATTTAAATAATGAACCTGCACATGTAGAGGATGCAGCATCTGGATGGGTTAAGAAAATTGATCGAGGACAAGCGACTGAATTATATAATGTCAAATGTGATGCATTTGAATTTATGGAAAATACTATTATTCCATTTGATCGGGTTTGCATCTACCGATTTCTCGAGCACGTTTCATTTACAAAAGTTCTATATTTCATCTATCTCGTATCAACAGTAACTGAACGTGGAGGAACTGTTGATGTGATTGTCCCTAACTATGAAATACTAGCAAGAATGATTTTAGATGAAATTCCCTTAGATGGAAACTTTGAAGCCAATAATATTCTATTGACAACCGAGCTCTTAAATGAACCATCGTGCCCACACGCTTCAATTTGGACTCCTAGTAGAGCAGAATATTTCTGGGAACTTGAAGGAAGATTTAAAGTCAAAATTGACAGCGAAAATTATGACTTTGATGGAAGACAACTATATCTTAGATTTTTCGCAACGAGGAGATAACCATGGCACCAATAGCAGGAGAATTAGATTTAATCGATCCGAGAGTATTTGACTCAATGATGAAAAAGAAGTTTCATTCGAAAATATCAATAGATGGATGTTCTCCAAGTGGAGGAGGAGGTGGAACAGGAGCAAGAGTAATTCGAATCAAACATCCAACTCTTACAGAACGTATGCATAGAGCCAACTTTGTTATTTTCGTTGATCGTAGAGATGGTGTTCATGTTGCTAAAAATCGTTCGTCCGGTAAAACAGGAAACGTTTCCACAAAAGAACTCATAAATATATTAACTAGAATATTAGTGGAACATATTTTTGATGGACGAATGAAAGTATTTCAAGAAGGAATGAGATGGAGACTGAAAGGAGCAATAAATAAAATTGTAAAGGATGGTGCATAATGACACCTTTTAGTGAACGAGCATTAGAAATGGGTTTAGACGTTACTAAGTATTATAAAGGACTCTATTCCTATATAGATCAATACTGTGAAGTTATATATAGACAATTATTACCACAGATAACATACGGCGGTGATGATAGTAGAGATTTAGTACCAGAGCATCAAACAGATTCTATAAGTGTTCCTCTACTTGGAATCTTCACAAAAGGTCCTGACTCCTTAGGATATGAATACTGTGGGTATGTTTCTCACATGTATAAGTTTGTGGGCAATGGAGCATTGATGGACAGAATCCGAACTTCAATTGGTGAGGTTGGTGTTCCCATTGTCAGAGAAACTGCAATGTTTGACTCCAACTATGCCCGAATGAGAAATGAGATAGCCATTCAAAGCAGTCACAGTATTCCAGACATCGCCGATGTTTTTCCTATTATGATTGTCAATAACAGCTATAACGGAACCAGAGCAGCATCATTAGCGTTCGGTATCGGTACAAATTTAAACGAACGAGGAGTTATGACATTTGCATTTACTTTAGGTGAGATTCGCCAAGTCCATATTGAAACATCAACCACAAGTCTTTCTTCAGCCGTCAACACATATATGGAAGTTTTTGATGAAGATATTATCGAAATGGTCAATGGAAGCTTTCAAAAACAAGTCAGTGAAGATGATATGATGGCATTACTTGAAGTTATTGAATCATTCGGAAAAAGAAGAAGAGAACAAATATCTGATATGCTCGATGATATGGTAGAGCAAGGTCGATCTCCAACAGCATGGCAAGTCTTTTTAGCCATCGTTAGATATACAAGTTTTGAGCAGAATCTGAATGTAAAGAAGATGCTTGAAAATATTGCAGAAAGCGTTCTTGTAATCCCAACTAGAATGCACCAGGTCTTGAGCCAGTTAAGTTCTAATTGACCTGGTTCTAAATGGGCGGGTGCTTTCAGCTCCTTTCAAACCCGCTCATTTTTTTGGAACAAAATATAAAAGAGGATCTAAAATATGCCAGAAAAACTAACACCAAATGTAGATAAGGGTGGCCGAACATTTGTCCCAACTCGATCTTATGATTTGAAAATAACCATTGATGATTTAGATTACACCCAAGATATAATCGTGGTTCGTTTCATTTCATCCCTTACAACAGCATACCAATCAGTAGACATAGTTTTTGAATTAGATCCAAATGATATTATACTTCAACAGTTGTACGGTGGGTCGTCAATAAAACTAGCAATAACTTTATTAAGAGAAGAACAGTATCCAGGAGAAAGAATAGATCTAGATCTAATGTTTACAAAAGGAAAGTTTCAGTTAAATGAAAAAGATCAGATATCTACGGGTGAAAATAAACAAAAAGAAAGGGGATATTATACAGTTAATACAGTTGTAAGAGATTCATATAAAATAATGAACTCCGTTGTAAATGATGTTTTCTTAGGTACCAATTTAAACTCTATGATAAACACACTTGCTTCAGCAGCAGGAGCTTCAAAAGTAGAATTTGATTCAGACGGTCAAAACTCGAATACAATTGATCAAGTTTGTATTCCGCCAACAACTTTCTATAAAGTAATAAAGGAATATAACTCAGCAGCTATAAATCCATTTGACGGTTTTCTAGATCAAAGATTTGGTCTTTTTGATGGAGTACCAGCAGTCTTTTGTCAATATGACAAAACATTACAAATAAAAAACTTGACAGCTAAAATGCAAAAGAATCCAGCTTTTATAATTTATCAAATAGCAACTGATATGGATATTAATATATGGGATTTAATATTAGATGAAGTTTCGAAGGATAACACTTTCTATACATATGCTACAGTTGATACAGATTATGCCGGTAATGCAAAATTTGCTAAAATAGGGTCAACTATTAATCATATAATTAAACCAAAAGATACACTATCACAAACAATTACTCAAGATTTAAAAGATATAGCTGGAAAATATAGTCTCATATATAAGAATAAAAATATTGATGTGGATTCTGCAGCATTAAGAACAAGATATTTTATTCAAGATACTGGGGATGAAAAAAATGAAACTATTTTTAACTCAAGAATTTCTAGAAGAACAGCTGATTTATCAACTTTAACAATTGATCTTGAAAGAAACCTACCAGTTTTAAATCTCATTAAAGTTGGAGAATGTGTAAAATTTAAACCAAAAACTATTGAGTATGCAGATTTAGAAGGGAAGTACATATTATGGAGTACAGACATATGGTTTAGAAGACAAAACAATTGGCAGACAACCGCCCAAGTTAAACTTATGAGAACAAACAAACGTGCAGGTGATGTAGCTAAACCAAAAGCAGATGCATCTGTACTACCTGAAAAAGCTGCAACAGAAAGAAATGCTCAAAAAATTGCTGATCTAACTTATGGAGCAACAGTAGATAGTGTAATTGAAACAGCGAAGGAAGCAGCTAAAACCAGTGTGGAAGTGGTAACACAAACAACACAAACACCAGTAAAACCATTTCAAGAAGTATCCCAAGAAGTCAGAGTCGAAATTAGAGAAAATATGAAAACAATAAGAGCTCTTGATGCTCAAAATGAAAAATGCGAAAATGCTCTACTTGGTATAAGTCAGCCTGGTTGTTCAAGAGTAGAAGTGAATCTTCGTCTTAAAGAAATAAACCGATTAGAACGTAGAAATGAGTTCCTTGCTACTAATAGATCTTAAGAACAAATACTAAAGGTATATTATGCAACAATTAGCAGTAAGTCATGAAGAAGAGATTCAAGTTATACCAGACGATGTTGGCGTTATAGCCAATGAGTTTATAACTGAATATCTCAGATGCAAAAATACGTTTGAATATTTTTGTAAGAAATATATTCTGATTGAAATACCAGGGAAAGATGTATTTTTACAACCTTATAAGAAACAGATTGAATTGATTGAACTTGTTGAGGAAAGAAGATACGTCCTGGTATTGAAGAGCAGACAAATTGGTATTTCAACAATTATTCAAGCATACTCTGCCTGGTTAACGATTTTCTTTGATAATGCAGTTGTTGGTATTATTTCTAAAGATGGAAAAGAAGCAACAGACTTTGCTAGAGCAATAAGGGGAATGATTGAAAAACTGCCAGAATGGATGAAGCCGCCAAAAGGACCTCTTGGTAGAGGATTTGCAAAAAGGACAGAACAATCATTTATTCTTACAAACGGTAGTAAGGTATATGCTACACCTGTTAATCCAAATGCTCCTGAGAAAACGCTTCGTGGTAAGGCGATTACATTTCTCGTTATTGATGAGGCAGCATTTATTCATCATGTTGATACAGCATGGACTTCAATGGTTCCTACTTTATCAACTAATCAGATGCATGCTAAAAAAGCAAAAGTCCCATATGGAACTGTTGTTCTATCAACTCCAAATAAAACCATTGGTGTTGGTAAATGGTATTTTGAAAGATACCAAAGAGCAGTATCTAGAGATGATATTTTTGAACCATTCGTTATTCACTGGAAACAAATTGAAGAGTTAGCCAACGATCCAGATTGGTATAAAACTCAATGTCTGCTATTTGATAATGATATGAGAAAAATTGCTCAGGAATTAGAGCTAAAATTCTTACCGGCAGAAGGATCATTCTTTGAACCTGAAACAGTTGAAAAAGTTCAAAATTCTGCAAGAGAACCAATTGAAAAATTAAGAATTTATAATGGAGAAATTTGGAAATTCGCAAACAATTTACCAGGCAGATATTATATAATGGGTGTCGATACAGCTCCAGAACATGGTAACGATAAATCAGCAATTACAGTTTGGGACTATGAAACAATGGAGCAAGTAGCTGAATATCAAGGCAAATGCAAAGTCCTTGATTTCGTTAAGGTTGTGAAAGTATTAGCTACTCAATATCCAGGTTTAGTTGTAATAGAATCAAACTCATATGGAAACCAAGTTGTTGAACAATTATATCATAGTGAATTTGCTACAATGATTTACAAAGAAAGAAGAGGAGAAAAGACTTGGTTGCCTGGTCTATCGACCAATACAAAAACAAGACCATTAATGATTGATGCCTTGTATTCATATGTAACACAGTTCCCTGAAGTTATTAAATCAGAAAGATTAGCTTTAGAGTTAACAGGTTTAGTAACAAAACCAAATGGTAAAGTTGAAGCTGATATTGGATGTCGAGACGACTTAGCATTAGCAACTTCATGTGTTATGTATGTAAGAAAATATGACCCACCAATGTTAGTTGGAACAGCAGAGTTTTCATCTGTTCAAATGGAAATGGCAGATATTCTTTCTAAAAATATGGACGGGCCAGGCGACTTAACTAATGAATCAATTATGGCATCAATTAAAGAGAATATTCAAGATCATGCTGGATTTGTAGATGTTCTGAGTTTATATAATAAAAAATAGGAGATGTTATGAACGACCAGTTAACTGAAGTATTTGTTCCTCCTGTAGGTTTACGACCAGTCGCTAAAATAGATGGGAATCCACTATTCGGTTCCAACCTTCTGAATACTCAATACTTAAAAGCAATTGATAAATGTGGAAGAACAAAAGCAGCTTACTCAAAATTTGAAAACTTGCTTGAAAAAAGGAAGATAATCCCATGCTTCTTAACCAGAGGTTTTGGAGGATTTGTTGCATGGAAAATCTTTGCTCCAGTAAGCGGCCAATCTATACTTGGGTTCTATGATAAAGGTCATGGAAAAGTTTATATTTTAATGAGTAATAATGCGAATGTATTTTCATTTGTTGGAAATAATTTCTTAGGAAAACTGACTATCCATGAACTTATGCATATGTTTGCTAATGAGAAAAAAGCTTTGTTTTTAACTATGTTTAAAACTGAATTAATAAGCTATTACAAACATCTATGGCAAAGAATTTTTAGCATAAATGAAATACCTGATAAGACAGCTGAAAAAATAGTAAGATTTATTTTTCTGGAAATTGAGAATTCAAAAGTTTTTTCTAATAGTAGTATTATGAAATATAACGCTTTACTAAATAAAGAGCTAAGACCTCTTAGTACTATAAATGAAGATAAATTCAGCAATATGTTAACTGACTATATGGTCCTTATAAAAATATTTACAACAAGTATAGATAAATTTTTTCAATCTAGAGGAAAATATAAACATATAATTGCTCCAATGTATCATGCTTACAATGACGCATTTTCAATGAGAAATTTAACTACTATTTGTATTCAAGAACTCATATATCCATCTGAAGTTATTTGTATAGCTTCTGAGGATATGAGGTATGGAAATAAAGCACTAAAGGCAATTGGAAGAATTTAGGAGATTTATAAATGCCAGATAAAGATCCAGAACGACTTAAACCCGCAACAGATCTTCTTGCTAGCAGTTCTCAACGGGTTGCTAGTGATAGAGCAAGAAGAATCAATAGTCTTCACAAACAGGTTAATAGTTTACTTCAAGAAGAAACAAAGAAAAGAAGACAAGTTGGAAGTGAAGTCGGTTCGATTATTCAGCAACAACAAGATTTAAGAAAAGAGCTACAATATGCAAGAGATGAAATTAGTGCTGATGTTGCCTCAGGTTATGGAAAAATAGTCAACAATCTAGGTAGTACAATAAAGCAGATGTCAATCGGAATGAAAAACATCTCAATATCAACTGCTCAAGCTAGTGCAGATGCTATATCACAATATGGTAAAGCTATTGGACAAGATATACATATTAACAAAACCAATACTATTGCGATGGCTCTTTCTAGAGCTACTCCTATTTTTGGATATTTCGCTGCCAAGTTTATGGAAACAGATGTATTCCGTGGAGCCATATCTAAGATAAGACAAGGTGTTGGCGCAGCAATGCTTGCAGGTTTGCGTGGTGCAGGTAGTTCGATATCTAATATATTCAGAGGAAAAAAATCAGTCAGCGAAAAAGTATCAGGAAAGGAAAGAGAACTTGGAGCATTATCATCTGAAGTTGCAAGTCTGAAAAAAGAGTTACAAGCTAAACCTCCGCAATTACAGACAGGAGGGTACGTTAAAAAAGGTGGTGTTGTTCAAGTTCATGCAGCAGAAGTAATTGCCCCTGTTGATTCGTTAGTAAAACAAATTGTTGAAACAACTCAAGAACAGCAAAAAACTTTCTTTAAAACATTTGTAAAAGAGTTTAAGAAGGGTGGTAGTGCAAGTGAACGAGCATGGCAAGATAGAATGTTAAAGGCTCTTCTAGAATTGAAGGTAGCTTTCATTGGTACTACATCAAGATTAAGAATTGCATGGCAACGAACACTTCTTGAGAATCCCGCCTTTAGAGGAATGTTATTATTCGCTGAAGGTTTCAAAGCAGTTCTTGGTGCTCCTATTAAATGGCTCTTTGGTGCTAGAGGTGGATATTTATCAGACGTTAAGAGAGCAACTGCAACCGATAATGTCTTTCTAAAAATAGCAAATATGCTTGGTGTTACATATACAATGATGATGCCAAAACTAGATGCTATTGCTAAATACACAAGAGTATCCGCAACAGTGGCTGCTGGTTATGAACCAACAGCTCCTATAATGGATAGATATACAATGTTCCAAAAAGTAAAAGGATTCTTAGCTGGCGGTAAGAAAAAAGGTAAAGTAGGAGAAGGAATTAAAGAAGATATATATGATAGATTTCTTGGGTTTTTGGGATTGGAAGAAGATGAAATAGAAAACTTTAAAAAAGAAGGTGGATTTAAATCTGTTTTTGGTTTAGCTAAAGAAGCAGGAGAAGCAGCAAAAGTATCTGCAACCGGATTAGTAATGAAAGGCAAAGAAGCAGCAGAAGCAGGTACAGAAAAAACGAAAGACTTTTTTGGTGATATTAAAGCAATCAGAAAATTAAAAGAGTTACAAGAAGATAGAGAAAAACCAAAGTCTCCAAGTTGGGTTGAATATGTAGGAATGACATTTGGAAAAGCAAAAGAGACAGCTAAACAGGGATGGAAACAAACTAAAACTGCAGTAGAATCATATATAGAAGTTAGAAAAAGCAGAAAAGCAAATGAAGCTCAACTATCATTCTTAGGACGAATGACAAAAAGATTAAAAAGACTTAGTGGTATGGGTTGGAAACTTCTCATGTTTGGCTTCAATATGTTTCAGAGTGCTATTAACGTAGGCGTAAATCTGCTTGGAAATATTTTATCTCCATTATTAACTGCTCTTGGATTAAGAGGACTATTTAAAACAGGTGGAAAAGGATTCATAAAAACTGCTGGAGAAGGACTGAAAAAAGGAGCAAAAGGTCTTGGTAAGTTTGCTGGTAAAACAGCAGCGGTTGGAAAAACAGCAGGTGGGGTAGCTGCTGCGAAATTTGCTGCTAAAGGAGCAGCTAAAACAGGAGCGGGATTAGTTGGGCGTGTAGCTTTAGGCGCTGGAAAAGTTGCAGCAGGAGTAGGTGGAGCTGTAGTGGGTGGAGTTGTGGGTGGTGCAATGGGTATTTGGGATATGCTTGCAGCAATACGGGCAGGAGAATCTCCAGAAGGTTTTGTAGGGGGATGGATTACTAGAGGTATTGCAGGTTTCTTAGGAGGAAAAGAGACTGGAGCAGCTGGTGCATTATCTGGTGCTATGAAATTGGGAGGCATCGGAGCAGCAATTGGTTTAATTGGAGGACCCATTGGAGTATTAATTGGTGGTGCCATTGGAGCTGCAGCAGGAGCACTCTTAGGATTCGTTGGAGGTCATAAAATATCCAAAGCTATCAGCGCTATTACAGCACCAATAAAAGGATATGCCAAAGCATGGTGGGCAGTTGTTTCATTTCCATTTAAGTTCATAAGAGAAATGGTTCAATTAGTTAAATTCTATTTAACTGAACACCCAACTGGGAAAAAGGTTTGGGCACAGATTAAGTTCTGGGCTCCAAAAATTGTATTTCCACCCCTAATGTTTATTTGGGCAATGAAAAAGGGATATGGAATTATTAAAAATACTGTAGCAAATGCTTGGGAAAAAGTTAAAGAAAAACTAGAGGAATATAAAAGTACTTGGTACGGAAAAACTGTAACGCTAATGTGGGATACATTTACAAAACCATTTACATGGGTTGGTAATGCTGTTGGTTTCATTGGAGACATGTTTGGTAAAGTTGTTAGCGGTGTAACAGAATGGATTAATTCAGTTATTAAGAAAATAAAGGACTTACCATTCATAGGAAAATTCTTAAAAGGTTTAAAAGAGATTCATGAAGGTACTTTTGCAGAGAGGAGAGCAGCTGGTTGGAAACCTGAAGCACCCAAGACTATCCCAGGTGGATTCGAAACAGCGGGTGGTGCTGGTCTTATTAAAAAGAAAGGTCTCACACCTGAGCAAATAGAAAAATTTCAAGAAGAAGGCGGAGAATATGCACTTAAACTTTTAAAAGCTACCGCAGGAGAATGGAACAAAGAAGGAAAACTAGTAAAAGCTCAAATTGATGGAAAGTGGTATAAGGTAAAACTTAGAGCAGGAGGGATGCCACAAGAAATCAAACAAGTAGATTTAGCGGGAAAAACTCTCAACATCCCAGTACAAAAAGAGTTATCTGAAAGAAAAGCAGCAGCAGCTCATCTTCAAAATATGGCCGAAACAATGTCTGATAAATTAGATGAAACAGCTGACAAGTCAAATAAAGTTGCAATTGGCAATACAACAATGTTAAACAATACTATAACTAATAATACAAGCAACACTGCTTCTGGTGGAGGTGGAGGTGGAGGTGGTATAGTTAGAGATTTCTGGGGATCTGGAGCAAACGCTGCAAATGATGTAACGTATAGTGTTTTGAATTAATAGGAGGATTATATGTCATTATCTTTAAAACCATATATGGGAGTTTTTGGGCTTCCGCCGCCAGCACATGTAAATCATGAAATGATAGCAAACTCCATGCCTGTGTTAGAGATTACTCCTGGTGAACCAAATTTTAGTTTAGGACTTACATTGTTTACTATTAACACATTAAGGGGATGGGATGAATACACAAGAATATTAAGCAACCATGGTTTTTCAGTAGAGGATATTGGCAAACCTTTAAAATTTGCTTTCATTGCAGATAACTTTCCAACTGATACATTTACTAATGAATACACAGAGACATTCTTACAAAAATTTACTGATGTTGCATCTGGTGGCTTAAGCCAAATAATTCAAATGTCCGGTCAGGCTGATGCTCTTAAAGCTGTTACCTCTTATGGACAAATTGCACAACAAGCTGCAGAAGGAATGGAAGGCGGTATGGGTTCTATAGTGAGAGGTGCTGGAGAGATGGCCATAAAAGGAGCAGCCGGATTAAGGAAAATGAAAGAAAATCTTGAAGGTAGTACTAGTACTATTGGAAGAACTTTAGGCGGGGGTATGGGTCTAATTAATAAAATGCTTGCTGGGCATAGAATTGACTTTCCACAGATATGGTCTAATAGTGGATACTCTCCATCATATTCTGCAACTATTAGATTATACAATCCCAATCCTGGAAATAAAACTTCAACTCTTCAATATATAGCTGGTCCATTATGTGCATTACTATGTCTTGCAGTTCCAAGAACTTTAAATGGAGCATCATATAGATGGCCATTTTATCACAAGATCAGGGTCAAAGGATTATATGAATTAGACCCAGCAGTTATAACTAACATAACTGTTATTAAAGGTGGGGATCAACAGCAAATAGCTTATAATCAAATGATGAGTATGTGTGATGTACGTATAGATTTTGTATCTCTACATGCATCAATGTTACTTGAGGAAGGAGATCCAGCAGCTGATAATAGACCAACTGTAAGAAGATATATTCGAGAATTAACTAATGGAAGACCTGTTCATACCAGAGCTAATATGAATAATGCAAATAACACAAGAACAGATGCCAACGCATCTCTTCAAAAAGAAAAAGCTTTAACGTCTAGACAAACTTCAAGATTTGAAAGACAACTTGCAGCATCTATTAGATTACCTCAGGGAGTAGAAACAACTACAACTGTAATTGAACAACGAGTTTCAACAACACAACAAGAGGAAGCAGCCGCACTTGAACTGGAAGCAGCGGATGGAATATATCTTGAACCAGCTTAATAATGAATTTAACATACAGAATTTCGTAATATCATAGTTACATAATAGGCGAGAAATAAATTAATTAGGAATTGGGTTTGTGAAGTGAGATTATTATACTTTTCTTTATATCCTATCTTTTCTAGAACATCAACAATTAATAAACCAATTTGTTGTTTAAAGTAAATTTGTGATCTTGTTCTCTTTACAGACATTAACTTTCGAACTAATGAATAGTATTCATTACCACACAGAGATTTTGCATCCTTTAAATCTTTAACAAATAATCTTAAAACAACTCTTAAGTTGTCAACATATTTTGTATCGTTTAATTTTCCAACAATTTGTGTTGCAAGAGACGCATTAACCTTTGCTAATCTTCTAGCTTCCTCTAATCCTTTATGATCAATATATCTATATACAGTAATCTTTCTAACCATATCATCAATTAATCTTGTACCTGTTTCTTTAGTTACAGTTTTATATGCATTTTCTGAATCGTCTTCATCAGGAATTTCTTCAGTTTTTAAACCAGCTCCAGATTCAGCAGTTTTATAATACGTTGATGCAAAACTTCGAATACTTTGCTCAACTCTATTTCTACTCTCTTGCATAAATTTGGAAATACCATCGAGGTCATCCTTCTGAAGTGCTATAGTATAACGTCTAATCATTTCATCTGACATATAAAATAAAGCACTTGGGATTGTTTTTTCTCTAGCAAAAAGATGAGTTCGAGTTAAAATCTCTAATGCATATTTAAATGTTTCATCATTACAGTATTTAAAATATTTTCTCATTAGATTTGCATAGTGACGAATAAGATAAAAAATCATAAAATGTTTATATGCATTCTTATCTCTTTTTCTTAAGAAATATTGAATAAGAAAAACATAAAAATTAGCAAGTGGATCACTTTGTGCTCTGAACTTAGATTCCTTTCTTCCTTTCCACCTTCTTTTAGTATATTCCTTTATATCTTTTTCAGTTATACCGCTAAATTTAAGAAACTCATAAAGATGTTTTTTCAGTTCAGGATAAAAACAAGGGATTGCAAGCGAACTCAAATTTGACGAAACGATATTAACTACAAGTTTTTTAACTCTTGCTTCATTCATGCTTAATTTACTAAGAAGTTCTTGCATATTTATATCACCCTAACTGTAATGTCTTCCTCTCTAAAGAATATATACTCTGGACCATATCTCAAAAGTTCTTCTTCTGTTAAATCTATTAACTCAAAGTTAAAGAAAATACTTGTTTCAGGTTGTCTTAATCTACAATGATCTACCCCATCAACATCCTGCACAACATCAATAATCTCAGACCGATAGAACTGCGCATTTGTACCGAACCTATCCCTGAAACTTTCAAATAAAGATTCTCGAACATCTTGTATTATTGTTGTAAGAGTTCCACTATATGTCTGCTCTCTAAATATCTCAACTTCAATTGTTATAGGAATATTATAAATTGGAAGCGGAATCCAACCCCTTTCAGAGAATATATATTTAGCATCTAAATTTTCTATATAAACAATTGAATCAGCAACAGCTTCTTCATACGTAAATACTGGACCTGTGGAATCAACACATCTAATAATATTATCTTGGGTAGCTTCCGGAGGTTGGTTACAATCTCCAATAATAATAAACCTATCATCAACATCACATGACGTTGGTTCAGTTTCTAAGATACTAACAACTGAGGAAACTGTCGGTTCATTCAACAGCATATTTTGAAGTTCACCATGTGTATTTGTAAACTTGATATTTGTAAAATCTGTAAGCATTCTAGCATTAGATAAATCTAATGAACTAATTAAAGTTTGCATTATCTGAGACTCAAATGCTCTTTGATCAATCTCTTGATAATACGAATCTAATATTACAGGAACATCATATACCGTTATAGCAGTACTATCTGCCCACTTGGCATTTGATCTCATAAAGTTTCTTAAATCATCTCTAAACGTAACCTTATTTGAGTAAACTGCAACTGGATTATTACTTGGATCATAGATTGTAAATTCAAATGTTTGTTCCCCAGTAGGAATATCAGTATATGGATCAAACGTAAAAATATAATATCCTGCAGTTGAATCAGTTGTCATATCCTTACTAGAACCGCTAGATGTAATTACCATTTTACATGAAGTTAAATCTGAATCTGATTCTGTTGATTTATAATGGAGTTTAAATATTCCTTCTGTTCCGTTCCTAATAACTTCAAGAAGATCAGAATAAATATTATAATCAATAGGAAAACTAGTTTCTAAAGCAGGTAAGATCTCAACTTCAAATATAATATACTCATAATTTCCTATTGAGTTTAGTTGAACTAGTTGTAGTTCAAAAATAGTCCTATAATCAAAATCACCAATTGTGATAATAGTATCTCTTGGAATTGTTGTCGTTCCGCCTGGTTCTGTAAATACAGCATTTCTCATTGGAACTAATTGATCAACTTCTTCTGTAGCAGAACCAAATAGAATACCGCTAAATAAAGCTATTTCATTAACTTGTAAATCTGATCTTTTTAAAACGGGCAATGAGTTTTGTGCAATTGGAGCATCTGAAACAATTACATTAATATCTTTATAATCCTGTTCAGTCACAAGTCTTTCTAATGATCTAATTGATGCTATTGCATTTCTTCTAATTTCTTCTAATGATTCTTCATCATCACCATTAAAAGCAGGAGAAGTATTAATAACATCATAATTAACAATTTGAGTAATTCCACCTAAAGTAGTAAGATAAATTCTTGCTCCAGTTCTTATTGTTCCAGCAATAACATTACCTTCACTTCCTTCGGTTACAGCCGTAGTTGTAATAACAGTTGAGCCAGGCGTCGGTTGAATTCCAATCAAACCATTACCAAAGCTTAGTCTACGACCTGTATCTGTTCTTCTCGAAACATAACCTTTATCAGTTTCGTCCATTAAAAATAGACTATTAAACTCTGTCCATGTAGTAAATGAAGCACCGCCAGGTTCTCTAATTCTAACTTCTAATTCAGCAACTTGACCAGTTATCGGAATATCAATTGTTGTAAATTGATATTCTTGTAAGTCAGAGTCTATTTGTGTTTCTTGTATAACCTCTTTAATTTGTTTTAGTGGTAAAACGAAAGAAAAGTTTGTAGGTGCTTCAGAAACAGGAAGATTAAAACGTCTATTATCTTCAACCATTGTAACCGTAGCAGTTGCATTATTTAATACTTCAATAAAAAATTCGGCTGTAGTTCTAAAAGTTATTGAGCCATCAGCTTGAAATTCAAATCCTTCTTTTATTTGAAATTGAGCAATTGGATCGTCAAAACCAAATGGAATTGTCATAAGAACATTAACGTCAGCAGGAGTTGCTTCTAACGTATTATATCCAAGGAACGAAGATAAATTTAAAATAGATTCTGGAAGTTGAGCTCTAACTAAAAAGAATTCCCGATATGACGATAACTGATAAAATAAAAGGTTGCTTGTTAGAGTAGATAAAGTATCAATCATAAAACTTAAAAATGATGATTTCGTAAGATCTACATTTTGAAGTTCTAAATATACTTTAGCTCTGTCGCTAATTTGTACTCTCGTTGTGTCTCTAGATAAATATATTTGACTAGAAAGTGTGTCTTCTGCCATCCTCTATCTCCTTAGCATGTAGCTGGTTATCTTGGTATAAAATAAAAACCTGATCTGGAATCAAACAGATCGCCATTAAGGGATTCCCTTAAATGCTCATCTTTTACTAATAGTCTTGCCATAAATTCAGCATCGTCAATTGTATGAATTTGCTTATCATATTCAACATAAGCAAAAGTATCAACTACTTGATCATCAACTGACTGTAAAGTCTCGCTTTGAAAAACTTCAACTTTTAATTTCCAATATCTCTTATCTGTATTGGCTGAAATCTCAACTCCTTTAACAACGAATATTGGATATACATCATTAGTCGGTCTTAAATATTCTTGCTCTAATTTTATTATATCTTGTGGAAATGGAGTAAAACCATATGTGCTTGGAAATACAAAAGTTGTTTCATTGTCTTTATTGTAACCTTCCTCCCCACCATCAAATGCAGTTGTGATTTCTTCTGTAAAATAAACTGGAAAAACTAAAATTTTATTTCGTTTTATACCAGATAAATTTCCTGTCCATTCATATGGTCCACCAAACACATCCGTGTCTTCCCAAACAGTTTCTTCAGTGTTTATATTGTAATACGTAACAAGAAATCTCACCATACTATCAGCGTAAAAGTCGTACAGAAGGTTTTGATACTCATGCACATACTCATATAATCTGATATATTTTTGCATTGACATTATAATTTCATTGCCTCATTATAAAGAATTAAATGCTTTTCAAATGAAAGGGTTTTTCGTAGCTGTTCATTTTCAGAAATGATTCTAATCAGTTCATCTTTTCCAACATCATATTGTATTCCAGCAGCTAGCATTCTTGCTCTTTTTGCTAATTCTTTACCTCTTGTTTTTCTAACCTTTTCAACTTGACCAACTCTTATTGCTCTTAACTTAACAAGAGCTTTCTGCATCCTTTTAGTCCATTTATCATATTCTTTATATAATTTCTTTTCACATTTTCTCGGATTAAGAAATTGTCTACATTTTGCAAGTTCCGTTCTTAAATCCTGAACGACTTTCCTTGCTGCGTTAACATGACATTCAGCTTTGCAGATCGATCTCTTTGTAGATAACGGCAATTTTCTAAAACATTGCCTCTCGCATGGGTCTCTTAACTTTCTAAAAATATAAAGACTGAACATACCTAAAGGCGGCCCTGCTAACACTCCAGCTTTTAAACCTTTTGCCTTTAAACCCAATGCCGCTCCAGCAATCGCAGCAAAACCATACTTCAAAAACTTTCCAAATTTACTTTCAAATTCTGTTACATCCTCAAATAATAATGTTACAACACCTTCGTAATCTAAATTTTCAACTTCATAATATAAGTTAACATGTTCAATGAATGTAAGACCTTCTTTAAGATTTTCATCATCTAAAATAACATCAGCGAGAATCTCTTTTCCAATCTCTGTAATTAGTTGTCTATCATAATCTATCATGTTGCAACCTCAAACTCTGGAACTTCTAAAAATTTAAAATATACATTTTCATCAATTATAACCTGAAGTTGTGTATTATCTCCTTTGTAATCAACATCAATTATTACATTGAATCCTTTTCTACTGGGTATAAATGTCACAGTCACTTCTCGAATTGTTGCTCTTGCATCATATATTCGTAAGGTTTCAATTACTTCTTGTATAATTGCTTCTTCCGTTGATTCATCTGCAGGATCAAAAACGAGTTTATATAAATTACTACCATATTCGGGATCGTACTGATAAGTTCTCTTTGGAGTTACTAAGATGTTAGTCCATGAAGATAAAATAACTTCAATATCTGTCACCCTTTTAAAATCACCGGACAACACAATTTTAGACTGATAATCAGCATCTTTATCATCGGCACCAACAACAGTTTTATTGAATCTATCTAAAAGATTTGCCACTGTGTTTTTTAGTCTCCTCATCTATACGTCTTTGTTTCTCTTCCTCTAAATTAGTTTTCCATTTCATATAATCATAAAATTTTTGTAAAGGCATTTGAACAACATCGCTAAACGATTGCCCACTCAATTCCATGCAGGTAAAAACGTCCGCAGCCAGAGATTTCCTGTATTTCTCTATACTATCAGGCTGCATATAATGCGCGAAAAAAGTTTTCGACTAAATCAATATCAAAAATATCTTCATTCCCACATGATGGACAGTAATTTTTCATTTTTAATTCAATGCCATACTTACCAAATGATTCAGTATATTGTTCATATATTTTTCTTTTGTCTTTTGCTGGTAATGATAAATAAGCATCAACAACATCAATTCGTTCTTTATATACAACAGCTTCTGCTTTTTCTTCAATATCTTGCTCAAAAGAGTCGATGATCAAAGTTTCAGTAATTAATTCAAGTGTGCTTCCAGGTCTAGACATTAAACTTCTCATATTTGAAATCTCATCAAATAATGTTGGTTGTTTTATTAATGCAAACACACCTGGAGATGCAGGCAATGCAACTCTAATTCTTTCCCTGATAACATTTTTTCCTTCGTAGGGTTTAAAGTTGAAAGTTTCAGATGCTTTAACTGTAACTGGAAATTGATGGTTACATGAAGTGCATTTTATTTCATAATTTCTAATATCTTCATATGTGATATGATAGAGACCATATAGTAATGCATCTCGATCTTTTAAAGTTAAATTTTTATGAAATTCATCTAACGTATTAATAGTTTTTGGTTTCTTGATCGTTGAATCAAAAATACATTTATTTAAATGCTCAGCAATTTTCTGAGGTGTTATAAGACTTCCTTTTAAAGCTTCTTCTTCCTGAACATTCAAACTCCTTACAGTGAAGGACAAATTTGTTTGAGGTGTGATAACCTCATACTCCGGATACTTAATATTAAAACTTTTGAACGTCATGATCTATCTCCTTTCTTTCAGTTCTATTTATTTTTTTTTCATAGATGCAATTATCTCTTTAACTTTACCCTCAAGTAAAGCAGCATCAAATCTATCATAAACAATTTCCTCTGCCATTTCATCTAATATTTGAACTTTTCCATCTAGAATAAGAGCCATTACTTGAGCATCAGTAGCTTCATTTTCTAGGAAGTTCATTAATTGTAATTTAGCTGCTTTTGTTAAATCTGACTCTTTTACTATATAGGCAGCTGTTACTCTTAACTGGTCCATTGTAAAACCTCCTAATATTTAATTCTTACTTTTGTTATCTGTCTTTCAATATGTTTTATTTTCTCAACAAATCTTTTTCGGCATTTTTCTGGTTTATCAGTACCTGCACACTTGGGAGCTTCCGCTCTGAGCGCCCGTAACTTTTCATGATATGATCTAAGAACGAAACGTTTCTTGCATAACTTTTTCTCTGGTCCAACTTTTTCAGCACATGCTTTAGCAGCCTGTCCAAACCAGTAGCTATATACTTGTGTTGCTTTAGTAAGAGCTGTATTAAAGACTAAATCTTGTGCAATTACAGCTGCTAAAGGAGCAACTTCTGAAATAGCTCCATCTAATTTTGATTCATCAGCTTCAGATATTTGTCCTATTTCACCAGTAGCAATAAACAGCTTAACTTGTGCATTGCTTGCATCTCTCAAATAATTAAGCAATTGAAGTTTAGCTGGTTTGCTTAAATCAGACTCACGGACTAAGTAAAATGAAAGTATTCTAAGATCTTTTTCTCTCATATTATGCACTTCCTTTAACTTTGTCTCCATAATCTATAACGGTTTTCTTTGCTGCCTTAAATATACCATTAGCAAAACCTTGGCATTTTTCGTGCACCCATTGTTCATGCCATGCATAATCGACGTTAAATTCAATTTCCACATCAAGTCTACCAACAGTTTCTACATCACTTGTATATAAGTCTTGTGGGTCTTTAGATGGAAATACTCCATCGTAACATGCGTAATACTCTACTGTTACTCCGTCTGGAGCTGTAGTCCAGTAGTATAATAAACCAGCATACGTTGACTTAGTATATCCTTCACCACTTTCTCCATCTTCTATACTAAAATCAGTAGCTCCTGTTCTATAATCTCTTATCATTTTAACCCAACTATGCATAATATCAAGAATTGGGGTTTTATTAAATTCAAAGAATTTTACTGATACTGTATTTCCATAATCAACATTCCCAGGAACTGCCCACTTTACTCCACCAAGTCCGGTATATTCTACTTTGTTTAACGTTCCACCAGGCGGGGTTACAGAAAGACATGATGCTGCAAGAACTCGTCTGACTTGATTGTCGCTCATAGATGCGCCAGAAAGTCCTTTGTATGCATTAATACTAGCTAAAAGTTTTGATGGTAGTAAATCAAACCAAATAAAATGATAACCAGTTACGTAAGGATCCGCAACACCAATTGTTGTTCCTCCAAATTTTCTACTAAATATATTATCAGCCGTAGCCGAAAAAGATGTTTTTGCGCCAGCCATTTAAATTTCCTCCTTGCTATCCTCTACGATAACTTATATTTAATACGCTTTTTGATAACATTCATAACGACATTCCAATCGCCGTTTGGGATGTGTATCGCTTTATCATCAATATAAAAATCTGCTGCGAGTTTATCTGCTGTAATTCTATCATAATAAATATGGTTTTTATCTAACCAATCTGCTACTTGATTAATTTGATCTTTATAATCACCGCCAAGTTCTTTAGCATTTCCCTTGGAAGCTCTGCTTGTAAATATAACTATCTCATAACCATTCTTTCTCAAGTAATCAATAACTTCTCTTGCTCCTACAAAAGGCGAGTCATAGATAGTTCCATCCTTAAACCCTTTAGAGTATTTATGAATAGTGCCATCCAGGTCGATCATAGCTCTTCGCTTTATCGGACCTTCAACCTTCTGTTCTGGATAAACAGTTCTAAGTATTTGTTTTCTTTTTTTCTTTTGTGGTGTAGGAAACGAATCAACTGCAAAATCTTCCTTTCCACTATAGAATTGTCTTTTGCTAAATAATGTCATATTAAACCCAGCATAATTTTATATTTTGTTCTAGATTTTCATCACAATTAAAACTTTCCTAAACTATATATATTAATATTTGAAAGGAGCAATCATGTTCTTAAATCCATGTAGAAAATGTGTAGTGTTATCATACTGTACACAAGACTGTGATCTTATAAGAAAGTGGCACAACATAAAAAGAATTCTTTTTATTACTTTTAAACTAACTATAGATTGTTGTGTAGTATCTGCATTATTTATTCTTGCGCTTCTGTTTTTATAAGATTCATGGGGGAAATGCCAAAATAAGAAAGGAGAAGTTTATGTCTAAAAGCGGTGGAGGTTTTGGTATCGGAACTATTATTTTTCTTATTGTTCTCTATCATGTTATATTTGACAACGATGATGAAAAAGAAGTTAAAATCGTTGATCAGGTCAAAGATGTGATAATTGAAACTAAGGAGTTTATAGTTGAGACAGCAGAAAGCGAACAGGTTCAAAATCTCATCGAAACAGCCAAAGAAAAACTGACTAAGGATAAGGACGAGGAAGAAATAGAGGTAGCTGAAACAATAGAAGAAGAGAAATCAAATGCTTCAGCTCCGGAGATTATTTCTCCTGAACCAGAAGAACAACAACCAAAAACAGATGAATTTGAAAAACTCTAATTGAAAGGAGAGATACATGCTGAAGAAAATGTTATGTAAAGGGGTATCGGTAATTCGGAGAATGAACCAATGGTGGGACAAAGATGAAGAGAAGGCAATCGCTTCAGTTGTTGCCGGTCTTATAATTCTCTTCGGGATTGCGATATTAAGTAAACCCATTCTGTTCATCATTGCCCTATTTTTCATCGCGAATCGGGTCCTCCACAGATGCAATGTATGGACGCTTTTGGAAGATGATCTTTGTGGAGTTGGTGAAACGGTGACAAGTCCTTTACCTTCGAATAGTCATCGAGATGTTGTTTCCATCCTGGATGAAGACATCGCTGATTTTGAAGTAGAAGAAGTGGATGTAAAAGAAGTGGATGATGAAAAAGAAAAGCCAAACGACTAAACGCTTCAGGAATGAAGACTACGAAATCTTCTTTGATACTTCGACCGGTTTTGAAATAATGAGGGGAGTTAACGGAAAACCAGACCCTTTTAAACTTGAGCTCCCCTCATTAATCGACATTGGAATAATGGGTCATTGTGATAATAAATGTGCCTTTTGTTATCAAGGTCATGATGAACAACCGAACATGAAGATCGAAGATTACAAAACTATTATAGATCAAGTCAAACATCATACAAATCAAGTTGCTCTTGGCGGTCGTGGGGATCCAAATTTGCATGAAAACTTCAAAGAGATTGTTGAATATGCAAGAAATAATAATGTGGTTCCCAACTATACCACAAGTGGTTTTCGTTTAACGGATGAGCAAATTGAGATATCAAAGATGTGTGGTGCAGTTGCTGTTAGCGACTATAAAATGATAGAAACCTACTCCTCTATAAAAAGGTTGATGGACTCTGGTATCAAGACAAACATTCATCTCATTTTTTCAAATGGGAATTTTAATGATTGCATCAAAATATTACACGGCAGTGATCCTTGGGATCCAAAGTTCAAACATCATAATTCTGTCGTTGATATTGATAGATTAAATGCAGTCATATTCTTATTGTTTAAACCAGCAGGAGCAGGAGTAAACACTTCAGGGATGAGACCAAGCCTTTATCAGCTCGATGTTTTTTCTAATCTTATCTTTGAATCAAAAGCTAACTTCAAGGTTGCAATAGATTCCTGCCTTGTTAATCATGTTCTTCAAAGAGTTGAACCCAACAAATTACAGTCTTTATCAATTGACACTTGTGAGGGAGCCAGAATGTCTGGTTATATAACTCCTGATATGAAGATGAAACCATGTAGTTTTGCAGAGAAGTCTTGGGAAATTAGTATAACTAACAAACAAGACATATCATATATTTGGAATCAATCTACGAAATTCAAATCCTTCAGATCGAAACTTGAAAAGGAACGAACCAGTTGCCCGATAGGATTATAATTATGAAAGATATAGTTACCCGACTACTTAATTCGTTTTATAAAGGAAGTAAATTACAACCACCGCCACCAACTGAAAAAAGAGTTGGAAATATGAACGACGACGATCCAGAAGATCATCGAAGCTTGAACACTACAGTTGATGAATATTTCATGGTTGAGGTTGTAGCTGTTCCGCCAAATTTTGAAATTACAAATCACCTCAAAATGAGAGAGGCTGCTGGAATATTTGATCATGAAAAAGTAAACTTAAGACAACTGATTACAATCTCGATGGCAGTCAAAGCAACACCTATATTCTCAGCTCTCAACAATCCTCTTTTAGATCCTTACTCTTGTATGTATTTTCTTCATATAATGGCACAGTTAGGACTGATCATAAAATCTGCTGATAATCCTATAAAAAGAAATAGAGAGGAGTATGAAGTTTTTCTTAAAAGATGGGAAGAGGGAAGACACATATATGTAAGAGGGCAGGACGTTTTGCGAATGAATTTTATAGTAATTAATCTCGTTCCTCTTTATCAGCAAAATGTAATGGATGAAGCGGTAGATGCAGTTAACTCAGTTTTAGATCATACTGAAAATGTAAAAAGAATAAAGGAGAGCTTATGATACCACGAATACAAAGAATCTTATTAATTACAGCGTTTATTCTCATTCCGGCAATTTCATTCGGTGGAACCAAAGCAGTAAGGATCAATGAATTTATGGCTATAGATTCCATCGGTCCAAGAAACTACCACATTGAAACTCTGAGGATCGACGACCCCGACAATCCATTTGTTAGCATTTACATTGCTCACATAATTCAGGATTACTCAATCTCTGACCCAAGTAATGTGTCGATCGCTTGTCGGCTCACCGGTCCGATTCCTGTCGATGAAAATGGAAAACAAGAGATCAACAAAAAGACAAATAATGACATTGGTCACTTCAAAAAATCCATCGGCTCAAAAGTCATGAGAATTTCAAGGTCATACGATAAGAAAAAGAATGTTCTCATCTATAACGTCTATACAACTAAGCTGTTCGACGGTTCCATGAAACATTCGTTATCAGTTGTTCCGTTAGGGATGCCGTTGACTCCGGCCCAATGACGGAACGAAGGTGGTCCGGGTTTTTACTCCGACCTTTTCCCGGACCACCTTCCTTTTTTTTGCTTACTTAATAAAGAAGTTCAGCTCAATTTGCTCAACAACTCTAGTTGGATCTAAAGTTACATTAACATGGAATCTCTTTGTTCTTCTTTCATAATCAGTAGCACCAACGTCAACTGAATATCCAAATAGACCACGTTTATTTTTGATCACTTCAAGAAATGCATTTAAATTACCTGCAACTTGTGACCATGTAATTTCATCATTTTGTTCAAAAATGAAGAAACGACAGAACTCTTCAAATGCTCTCTTAACAAACAGAACAAGTCTAACAATGTTCAAATCTTGAAGAGCGCTTGGTTTTGCTTGAGTTGTCAATTGTCCCCAAACAACATAACCAGGATTAAACTTCACAATCGGATTTAGTTGTTTTAGATATAGCTGATCTCTTTCACCAAGACGTGGATTATATCTTAGATCTTTAATTGTATCAATTGCAGCTCTACTAAATCCAGCAGCCGCAAACCAAATCTCTGCAACATTATCATTTCTTGGTAAAATGTAAGACATATGATAAACAGGTGAGAACCATACATCTTGTCCTGTCCATATATCAAATACTTTATTATATGATTCGTAAAGTGCTAAGAAGTAAGTATTGAATGTATTAGTATTATTTCTAGTTGAAAGCGCCGCTGCAACTGTTGCATTGTCTCCATTATCTAGAATACCCACACAGTCACGTCTTGTTTGAACTAACGTACTAATTGAAGTTTTAACGTCGCTGGGATAGCCAGCATCAAATACCATTGAGTAGTAAACATTTTCAGTGTCCAAAACATCATCATCAATAGTTCCAGCATAACCTTGAGCCAGAAGTGTTGTAGCTTCATCTGTATCTAAATCTCCAGATTCATCAAGTAATGCACCGTCACTACCTTTTCTCATAGGTACTGGTTCTGAACTTACAAATGGTTCAGCGAATGTATTATAAGATTGTTTGATTCTATACTCAATTTCAGTAGTAGGATTAAAATCTGTAGTATTTCCATTCCAGCTTTGAGCAGCTGCGCTTAGAACTCTTTCATTAAATACATTAACTGTTTCATTATCAACACCGCTTGTTGCTCCCAACCAACCCCAAATTTCAACACCTTTAGCATCTTTAGCAATAATTGCATAACTTGAGTTTCCACTTTCAAGAGCATCCCAATCACTAAAGTCTTGTTTGGTATCTGAAATAGTTGCTGCAGCATCAGTTAAAACTGCTGAAACTGTACCAATATCTTTGTCAAAAACTCTAACAGCAATTTCATAACCACCTGATAGAGCCCCAGAAGTTAATTCCATATCAGCTCTTAAAACTGCTGAATATGTTTCAAGGACATCTACAATCCAAATTGATCCTCCTCCAGTATCTTTAGCTTTTGGATCAAATGAAACTTCAAACGACTCGATGATTTCATCTTCACCATCTGATTGTTTTTCATAGATATCTAATATGTAAGTATCCCAAAGAGTTGGGTTCGCAGCTTCAGTAATTCTTACTCCTAAATTATTGTACCATTGTCCTCTTCCAATCGGAAAAAGAACACAAACTGGATAAAGTGGAGCTGTAGAAACTAATGCTGTCTTAATAGATGCTTCATCATCCAAACTATCCACAAATGTAATTGAGATTGTAGCTGTAGTATCTGTAGATGCAAGTGTTGCATCAAGTCTCATATTTGCATATAAAGCATCATCCGGAAGAACTCTAATCCAAAAGAGAGATCCAGATTCTCCTAAATAATTATATGCATTATACGGACCTTGTCCATAATTTTTTCCATAAGTTCCAATATTTGGTTCGCCGAACTCTGAAATAAAGTCGGCTCGTGAACCGATAAATCTTAATTTGTTGTCCTCTCCTTTCTCTGTTATTCCACACATAAAGCCAATGGTTGAAGGTACGGCCTGTACGAATGTAGAAAGGTCGATAATTTTGGTGTATACACCTGGTGATACATTTTGAGGCATAGCTCAAATTCCTCCTATTATATTCTCTCTATAATATTGTTTTTCTCTATAAGTTTAGCTTCCTTTCTATTAGACGTACAAAAACCACCTGAAAATTATTCGTCTATCTGAAGTCTTAATAAGTGATGGAAATGTTACTCTAGAAAATAATGTAAAGTTTTCACTTCCATCAGTTCCGAACCCTCCTGATGAGGATTCTGCTGTATATAATCCTGCCTCACTTAATTGATAACTATTTGCGTCATTAATTCCGATGGTAGTGGTTATTTTTATAACTAACCATTTATCATCATTCATTGCGTCTTGCTCAAATTCAACTGAATCAAATGGATGTTTATAACGACCTATTTCTGGATGATCAGCATCTGTAATAGTCCAAATATCTGAACTAGATGAATCGGTCGCATTAATCATAATTAATGATTCTAAATCAGTATCTGTTAGAATAGGTGGTATCGGATCAAGAGGATCCGCAGGGAGAACACCCCCGTCGCCCAGACCAAACCATGTTACAAACTCCTCTCTAGTAGATGTTACCATTGAATTTTCAAAGTTCATCATTCTCTGAGCTAGTTGTTCTCTTCCCTGATATAAAACTAGATTATGTCTTCCGACAAGTTTTCTTTCACCGTTTTTATCTTCTTCATAAATTTCAACATACCCTTCTGGTTTTCCTCTAACCCCTCCTCCTCTATTAACGGAGTCTCCCAGGCATTTATCCCCATAGAAATCTCTGATTTCAATCTCTGTAGTTTTGATCTTTTTATCGGTCATGGTTTAAGTCCCTTTTCAAATGATTGACGATACACTTTATATTTTGTTCTTATTAGGTATCACGTTTGGAACTATATATATTAATAAGTAAAAGGAGGTGATATTGATGGTATTTAAATTTGAAGTTTCAATTGATGGTAAAGATTGGCAGTCTATTCCCGAGCAAATCTTCTATGATTCTCTATACAGACACGTGACCAAAATAACTCCACTAATCAAGAACCTGCTCGAGTCCAAAGTGGCGGTATATGGGAATACACGATACCGGATATTATGCTTGAAAAAAGAAATAGAACGCAGTCCAACAAAAAATGAAAAGAAATAAAGGAAGGCACTGGGTAGTAGGAGCTATATATTTGTCCTACTATAATATATACCAGTGCCTTCCGACGGTTATATAGATATATCTACGTTTTTTTGTTCTAAATTTTACTCAAGGAATGTGCCGCAATTAGCACAATACTTTGCAGCAGAAGTTGATCTGTTACCACATGTTGGGCATTCGACTTTTCTCTTAACAGTCATTGCCTCTTGTATAGGTTTATTGGTTTCACCAGTTAAACCTTTTAAATTAATAATAATAACAGTGGAATCTTCTAGCTCACCAACGCTTGAATATCTAAATGATTGATGAACCTCTGAACCTTTAACAGTAATTCCTTCATCTGCATTAGGAACTGTTTGATCTTGAACACCCAGAGAATCCATAGTCACGTTACTTTCAGAAACACTTTGGGCATTCATCATGGAAGTAGATTGTTCTTCTGGTCCGCCTGCACCTGCAGTTGATATGTCTATCGTTGAATCACCACCTTTAGAAAGAATCCCTCTTGAAGTATTCCAATCAGGTGTGTTGTAGTAAGTCCATCGAATTGGCTCATTATGATGGTAGTGATGGTGATGAACTTCTTCAATAGTCTTTTTAATCCATGGCTCAGGTTGTGGTTTCTCATAAGCAAACTCAATTCTAATTAGTCCATCATCTACTTTGTCGCCTCGATGATCGGCAATCTGTTTTGTTTTGTTAATAAATCGAAAACGATTGCGTGCAACATTTCCACGAAGAAACCCCTGTAATTCAGTTGAACTATTTGCATCAAGAATCAACGAATGGTTATCAAGCACATCTTCACCATCAATAGATACATTTACAGAAGCTCTTTTTGAATTGAGGTTTTTGAGATAGAGAGAGTATTCACTCTCAAATGGAAGGTAGACCGCCCCATCTTTAATTCTTAGGATACGGCCGTTTACTTTTACTTCAGCAACGAATTTGTCTTGGTATGTCATTTTATTATCTCCTTTACAGGTCACAGACTAAGACCTCATTTTTGTATTTAAAGTCTGTAGGATTAACGTAGAAATGCCTATATATGTATGTTCTAACTATATATATTAATTACTAATAGAACGGAACCATTATCGTTCTCAAACAACATCGGAGGTATTATGAACCAAAGAGGTTTTACACTAATTGAGATCCTGGCGGTTGTTGCAATCATTGGGATTCTCGCTGCAATCGGAGTTCACAAATTTATGAAATTTGATGAATCAGCAGCCAGAGTTGTTCTTCGAGATGCAGTAAGCAAGATCAATGTTGTTGAAATGCAGCATTGGACTAATGTGAAGCTCTCGGAGGGTTACAAAGATGATGATCAGGTGTTTCAGCTAGTTAAACCCGATCTGATTGATCTTTGTAATTGGCAAGGGATCCTTCCAACTGGTGGAACAATCACCATAAAGGATTACAGTTTAAAGTTGGAGAGAACAACATCATCAACGAACCAGTACGCTATTTGGAAGGAGGTTACCTATGGCGGATAAAAAAAAGTTGCTCCATTATTGTGACAAGTGCGGTCACGATAATGGGCTACCGATTCAACAATTAAAAAATTCTAGGGGAACATGTCAATTATGCGATCGTGTTATTGGTCCGCTAAATGAGACCATTGAAGAGAATCATGTCCCCAATGATATTCCTGCTGAACCGATTCAAATAGGGACATTTCTAATTGAGCAGATGCATGGATTTCTTCCAGGTATGAATCCAGCCATTATTCACCCCACTCTCCCTTATAAGATCGAATCCCAGGATCTAGTCATCTATTTTCCATCAATAAAAGACGATCTAAAAGGAAGGAAAACGCTCATTATTGCTAATCCAAAGGATGGAGTTCAATTTCGAGTCATCATATCGGAAAGCAGGAAAGCGAATAACGTTGGCACAGCCGACGATAATTCATAAAGGGTTATGAGCCCGAGCTTATACTGCTCGATAAATCCTCTCTCTGCGAGTCCCATGCTTATTGAGGTGGGGGCAGAAGAGGTAAAAAGTGGGGGCATATGCCAGTGGGGCCATAAGTTGGGAGGTCATCTCGGCAGCCTATCCTGGAAATGATGACCCCCCCACTTTTTTTGCCTAGATATTTTTTCCGTAATAATGACCCCCCCACATAAACGAACCATCAATGATTATAATAGTATAAATATTGAAGTAACCTGTCGCAGGTAAATGCTCGAGAACACCAAATCCATTAATCCAAAAGTTTGGAGCATTCTTTTTATAATCAGGTTTGATATTACATAGACAGGGAAGTGATGTGGCAGTGTGATAACCTTTACGGTCAACTGGAGAAACCTTAGCATACATTTGAGGATTATGAACATGAGAGTAAACAACGTTCCCTTCAAATGCTTCAAGCGTCTTATTGGCACGATACTTATTCCAATAGTATCCGTGAATAACACTTAGTTTTCCAATCTTATAAATACCGTTGAATGGAATTATTTTATATCCTCTCTCTTGTAATCTAAGATTTCTATCAATCTCAATCATTTCTTCAAGTTCAGGATGCATTTCAATATACCATTGTAGTCTTTCTTCATGATTTCCAATCATAAAAGTTCTTTTAATTCCAGGTCTAGTTATATTTTCATGAACTTGTAATATATCCTTATCGAAGTTATTGAAATCTCTTATTAATCTTTGTCCTTCTTTCAAAAGAGGTTTGTTTTTATTCCATACAGATATACAATCTAAAGAGATCTGATCTCCCATATAAACAATCTCATCTGGATCATAATCAACCATGAACTCAGCAACAGAATCCATGACTTTTGAATCATAATGAGGATAATGAATATCGGGTAATAAAATAGTCTTTTGAATTTCAAATGGGTCGCCGCCTGCTGAAGTCTTAAATTTACATCTATCTCCAAATGAACCTGCATATTTGCTCACAGTTCTTTCAGAGCATCCTACAATTCTAGCTATCTCTCTGTTGTTTAAAATTGAGCTTTTTCCTAACTTTATAATCTCTTCTTTAAAAAATGATTGTCGTGATACCATATATAAATTCCTCCAACTATTTAGAATTTAAAGGATTTTATATTTTGTTCTAAAAAGAAAAGATATTATCTTGATGTAAACTCTTGGATTTAAACTAGATACTTTTAGAGAGAATCTTCTGCAAAATCTGCCTGCTCTTGAAGAAGAGCAGAATCAGAATCTTCTGTCAATAACTTATTACCATCTTCTTGTAACATATAAACAGGAACAGTTGTTTGTATCATTTCAATATTAACAAGATCGAATCCATGAGTGCAATCAAATGTTCCCTCTGAGTCAAAATCTGCAAACCCACCCGATTGATAATAATCAGTTATCTGTACCAACGTATCGCTGGATGTGCTATCAACAAAATATACTGCTGTTGCATCTGCTGTATTAACAATTGAGGTTACAATAGCTGTGCTGTCAAGATCAGCAGGAACACAATTAAGACCGTCATGAATATCATCCCGAAGTTCAATAAAGAGCTCTCTCGGAATATCTGTTACTGCACCAAGATCATGATATGAACCACAATCATAATATTCTCTAGAATAAAATTGAGGGGCCGATGTAGCATCAAAACATGATGTAGCATCTTGTCCACAACAAGGTTCACTATCACCAGTTAAAAAATCATGAATAGTATGGTCAACATCAATTGCATCAAACATATCTTCAACGATAATACTTTCAGTTAATCGACTTCTAAACTCTAACATTTCAAGTGGAATCAATCTAGCTCGATATGGTTTCCAAAAATTGATAACATCACCCATTACAGATACAAGAGAATCAAAACCACAAAGACTATAACTAAGATTAATAAATCCAAAACTTAGATTTACACGTATCCATTCACCAAGATCATTTAACAAACTACATAATCTTTCCAACCTGGGAGATACAAGCAAGTCTAGATTTGCTTTAAAGTCTGAATCAAGTACCTCTAAAACATCTCTTGCATCAGTTGTATTCTGTAAAAAGTTTCTCGGAGTAACTCTTGAAAATAGATCATAAAATTCTCTAAGTTTAACTCTTTGATCAGCTCTGCTATCAGGTCTAACCCCATTATAATAATCAAATTCATCAAGTATTGTTGAAACAACAGTACTCGTACCATCATAACATATAAAACTCTTACCTGGAGTCCCAACTGAATACTCTTGATTAAAGAGATAAATACATGAAAGATAAAGAGCAAGTAATGAAACTTGATCTCCAGTTATAGATGCAACTGCATTTTCTTCAGGTAGCACCCCATTATTCTTCCAATTAAAATATTGATCTTGAACTGTTCTTACAAGAATGGATAAACTTCCATAAAGATTTGTTTCATCAAACAAAGGTTTAACAGCAAAATATGGTGAACGAGAAGGAAAATTGATATTATTACTATTATATAATTGCTTAATATCAGATTCTCTTTGTAACCAGTGAGGATCTCCTAAAGTCAAAAGATTATATGGAAGATATAATGGAGAAGTGTCTCCAGTAGTTCCAGCAACAACAGTTCCTTTGAACGTTAAATCATCTGGGTTTTTATTTAGTCGATCATCAAACTGAAGATCAAACTCATAGATATCTAATTCGTTAATACCATAATATTGAAGAACGTCAACCATAGCTTGTGGCGTTCCTTTTTTCTTATAAAGATTAACTAAATCTAAAAAGAAATTAAGTTTAATCAACAACGATTCATTAGTTACTGGATCCCTAATACTCGTTGAAAGATCATAACCAAAACTTTGAAATAAATCATCAAGTTGATCATTGGGTAATTCATATACATCAGATACGTTTTGTTGAAAGGTCGAAATTGTTCTATGTGATGCATACCAATCTCTAAGCCATGCTCTCAATCTTGTGTAGTCGGGAGAATTATGTGCAATGGTGTCAATAACTCTAGCAAAAAATTCATTTGCTGTTTTCTGATTTGATTTGGCAATAGAATCTAATGACTTAATAAGATCATTATCAAGATCCATTAAGTTATTCCATATTTGCCAAAAATCATCAATGTTTCTAGCCATTCTATCTCCTTAGCTGTCTGGGAATGTAGGAATCCTCGACGACATACATTTATAATATTGATCTATAACATAAGACTCATAACACGACTCTATAAGTTGAGAATCTGATATTAGTTCCTGATTATTATATTTTCCAAAATTACCATTTACTTTTAAATCTAAATAAAGATATATTAATCGAGATAAACTAGTACTCAAACTTCCCAAACTTGCCTGCAAAATACATATTCCCGTTGTTGTATCACAAGTAAAACTTACATTAGTTGAATCAATAACAAGCAATGAGAAAGATTCTGAAGAATCAACACCACAAACAAGATCTGCTGTTGTATCACAAGTTAATCTTCTATACTCCAATAGGGCATCTAATAAAGTAAAATCATTAGATACTAATGCAAAAATATTATCACCAGCTGGATTTAAATTAACATACTGAAATGATCCCGGATATATTTGCATTCTATCAAAAACAACGCGAGGAATACAAAAGGTATTAGTTTCCTCAGCATATTTATATTCATATGAATCTTTAGAATAAGTATCATTGAATAACATTTCAATGAATGAATTAGTAGGCATGTATAATTCAGGAATGTTTGTTGGGGGAGGAATTCTATCCTTACCAACGATAGACCTATCAACCAAGAAACCATTGTATAAGTGTTGTAATTCTGGGACAACTGTATAGCTTGTTAAGATTGTAGTCATTCTTCCTCTTTATAGTCCATATCAGTTTTTAAACAATCACCTGAGCTAAGCATATCTAACATATGGACAAACATTGTTTCTGGATTATAATCCTTAAATGAAAAATTTCCATTACCTTTAATATCTGTACTCCATTGACCGGAGTGAAATCTTATAGCTTCTTCTAATTGAAAGAATTGTTCTTCGCTCATTAATTTTGTAAAAATTTCTTTATTTGATGCAACCATATCTGCAGCAGCTTTATCATGTGAATTATCACAATATCTTCTTGTTCCAAATTCACCATATTTTACTGAATCGTGAAGCGCAACAGCTAAAAGTAGTTTATCACCATCAGATGTATTTTTTTCAATATTAAACAGTCTCATCACTTTAGACGTAGCGTATAACATATGATAAACATGCTCTCCTATGTCGGGTACTTCACCATTTAATTTTTTGTGGTATTTCAATGTAGATGCTACTGGCTTGTTCCAAATATCAGGTAAGATTTTATTTATTCCATTCCAAAGTTTATATCCTTTGTCCGTCATATGGTCTTCTAATAATTTCTTAATCTTTTCAAAATACATTTTATTCCCTTTCTTTATCTAACTCTTTTCCATTTTTATAAACTTCCCACCTAAAATATATCCATCGAGTTATAGGAATGATTAATTCATTACCACTACTCTTAATTGTAATATAAATAAATCTCCAAGTAACTTGACTTATAACACCTTCCTCTCCATTTATACTAACACGAACATTCTTCCCTAAATCTTTGTTACTTCGAAACATCCAATATGCTGCTAAATTATCATAATACTTTTTAACTATTATTAATAACACAGTAGCAAAACCAATAGCCAAAATTGTGCCCCAAGGTACTGAGTTAATTACATCAAAAATTATTTTTTCCATATTAATTACCCATTAAAGCATCTAACTTTGCTCTAACTTTTGCTTTCTTTCGTTGATAATATTGTAGATCTGCCCTAGCATTTTGATCACTAAGATTTGCATTTAGTTTACGTTGAATTTCTTCTATCTTCCTTTCAACATCTTCCATTACACCACGATAATATCTATAGTCACTTTGTTTATTTGAAATTTGTTGTTGAACTTGAATCTCTTTTAAATTCATCGCAATTTGACTTTCCAATTTCGCATTCTTGGACTCGTTTATTTCCCTTTCATGAACGATATCTTTATCATGATGTAATTGATTATTATATCTATCTTCAATAACAAAACCACTTGTCACCAAACCAATGACAAGCAATACTGCACCGCCTATCACAGATAATTTTTTCCACATAATTTTTCTCCTTATAATAATAACAAGAAAACGATTATAGAACCAATAGTAATTCCATACAATCCAGCTTTATGTATTCTATTGTCCCAATCATGCTCCCACTTTTCTTGGTTATATGCATTTTCAGAACTAATCCACAACTCCCTATATACCTCTGCCTTTCTTTGCTCCATAGCATAAAGCTCTTTTAATGCATTGATTTGATCAATATAAGTATTGATTAATGCTTCTTGATCAATTACCAATCCTTTATATGTTTTAGCTAACTTTACTACAGCTCCAACTTTAGCATACTCTTTTGGTGCTAACATTATATGAGTTGCTTCTGATTTATCAGCAACAACTTCAAATGATTTATCAGTTATTCTTTTGACATACATCCTTTTAATAGGATCTGGTTTTGGAATCTTATCAAGATCCTCTTGTATTGAATATACAGGCGATTTGTCAAATTTAATCACCTCCGGTTTAAACGGTTTGAATGCTGGAGGTGAACACGATATAATAAACATTCCAATGATTAATAATGTTATAATCTTTTTCATTATATACCTTCCCAATCTGAATCAATCTGATCATCAATTGCTGATAGACTATCCTCTTTCAAAGTTTCCTGAATTTCAACAGCTGCTTTTTGAAGTTTCTTTTTAATCTTTTCCTTAGTTTCCTTTGAAGTATGTTCAGAAGCTTCAAGTTGAGCAGCTATTACTTTCTGCTCTTTTGTTATTACTAAAACCTCATCTTGTAGTCTTTTTTGCTTTTCATCTTTTTTGAATTGATCTAATAATTTACTTTTCTTAGAACGACCCAGTAGCTTAGGGAGAAATATAGCTAATACTCCCACTATACCAACTCCGCCAAGTCCCATTAGAATAGTTTCTGGTCCCATCATTCATCTCCTTTACGTTTTTATCCTTTCAATCGCTTCAGAATTATCTCTCTTTTCATCATTCAATGAAGTCAATTTCCTAACCTTAAATGTTTCACGAATTACAATAATGGTGCCACCCAAACTGACAGTAAATGTACACCATGCTATAAACATATTTGTGATGGTATTCATTTCTTGAAGAATAGGTACTAACTTATCTTGATGTTCTGCTTTAACAATTGCTTCAAGAGATACCTGTATAAAATCAAGATGCCATCCAATAAGTACAGACAAAAGAACTACTGAAGCGATAAACGGGAACATAAAAAACCATACTTTCACAGAAACTAAATTCTCAAGACACTTAACTCCAAAATCTCGCCAGTATTGTTTTGCTTCTTTAGACATTGACATAACTATTACTCCCAATTCAAGATTCTATTTATATTTTAACTTGAATTTTTTTGATTCATTTATAAAGTATTTTCTACACATTTGCCATCTACGCTTCAATCTCCAGTTTATCCTCATTATCTAGTCCTTTTCAGTGATTTTCTTTTACCCATAATCTTAATGATCTCCTTTAAGACATCGGCTGGTTTTCCTGATTTTGATTGTGAAGATGCTTGATTATAAAGAATCTCTTTAATCTTCGGAGACGTTGTTCCTAATTTTTCCATTAACTTATAAACTTGTGCTTCAGTTAAGCTTTCCAATACTTGTTTTGTAATTTTTTTCTTTGCAGGTTTTGTGACTTCTTTAATTTCTGTAATTGGTTTACGTCCACCCCTTGGTTTCTTTTTAACTCCACCACTTTCTCTCACAACCTTTGCTTTAACACTTGGACCAGAACCTTTCTCAGATGCTAGACTTGCTTCAACAACCACAGGACTCGTGATTTCAATTTCATCTTGCCAAGGACTAAAAATGTTCTTATCTGTATAAACGTCAAGACGTGCTTCAACGATAGTCCCACTTTTAATAGTTGGAAAAATATCTTTTAGTGGTGTGATATTAGCAGTGATTACGCCTGGTTCAATATTCGCAGGAAATCCATATTCGATTCCCTCATACATGAATCTGACAAAACCATCTAAGTCTTCACAACCTACGCCATTTATTTCTGCTTCAAAAGTCAAACGCTTATGTTCTGTTGCATCTAAATATAACATTTGTCAATACCTCACACCGGTAATATCTTTATATTTTGTTCTAAAACTTTACTCTATTCTAATTTGTTTAATTGTTATATTTCGACTCTTTTTATTATCATCTTCAAAATATACTTTATTAACAATAATATTATCTTCAAAATATACTTTAATGATGTTAATTTCACCTGGTGGTTCATCTTCGTCTTCCATAACTGGGCGTAATCCACCGCCACCCTCAACAGCAATTGATGAACTTGAAGATGATGACCCAGAACTACTAGATATAGAACTAGAAGAACTACTGCTACTAGAACTAGATGATCGTGAACTTGAAGAACTACTCTCACTACTTGAACTTGAAGAACTTGATGAACTACTACTTCTACTGCTACTAGAACTAGATGATCGTGAACTTGAAGAACTACTCTCACTACTTGAACTTGAAGAACTTGATGAACTACTACTTCTACTGCTACTAGATGAACTTAATGACGAACTAGAACTACTACTACTTGGCATCCATTGATCAGTATCTCTAAATACCCATTGATCTGTATCAAGTATCACCCACTGAAAATTTACCATAAGTTCTCCTTAAAGCTCAAGGAATTTCATATTCTAATTCAACTTAATCTTTCTCTCCTTTTGATTCTTCAGTAAAAGCAGCCATGACAACAACTAGAAGTCCCTGCATATTAAATTCTGTTACCTTATTTCCCATTTCTTGACTTGTAAAAGCATTAATAATTTCTATAACCTTATTTTTTACTTTATCTATTTCACAATCTCCTTATTTTATTTTATTTTTTTATACTTCTTCTTATGTTTCTGTTAACTCTACATCTTTTATTTCCATAATATCTGGATCTGTTTCAACTGCTTCTTGAAAATCTTTTGCTAAAGTCCAAAAATTATTTAATGCGTTTTTTACACTTTCAGGAATTAAACTAAATTTTCCGCTATCTACTACTCTTTGAATATTTTTATTAGTATTAGAAGCTTGATCATATAAATTTCTTAACATTTTTCTAACTTCTAATGCTGCTGCTTCCTGTTTATATTGTTCTACTATATCTTGAAAATCTTCTGTTATTGTCATTATAATCTCCTTATTTATATATCTTATACAAGTGCTATTTCATGTTCATCTCCCGCACCATCTTGAAAGTAAAGTTTGTTATCGTCCTTACAATAGATTTTTCCTTCATTTTCATCTGCTGTTGTGTTGTGGTTTCCGGTATTGTTAAAATACCTGTTGATATTTTGAAACCATCATCTAATGTTTGTGCCTTTAAAACTCCAGCATAATAAAGATCTACAGCTGCATCAGGATCTAAATTAAATAGGACCTTTGGAGACCCTCCAGTGTCCTCAGCTATAAATTGAATTTCCCCACCGTGCTTTGAATTTGTAAAATAGAACACACTATTACCTTGCTGCAAAGTCGTAGCGGAAAGCTGATCCGTTGCTTGCATAGACAGCTTACCACCACCCCTGACGATAACGCCGTCACCACGAGTCTCAAATCTGCTTACACCGTCACCGTACAGATTAACCCTGCCAACACCAGTAACCTGTACACCGTTGTAAAGACCCCCAGCTGTAGTAACATTTAGGAATATCTCTCCAAATAGTCTTGTATTATCTAAGTGAACGTCTCCATCAGTTTTTTCTGCTTTAAGAGAAGCTGTTGAATTTAAACCAAAAGTTATACCATCCTTCGTACCGTCGTCAAAAGTCTCTAATACTTTTACTCCATCATGATAAAGCTTTACTCCTGCATCAGGGTCACCCTTAAATAATGTCTTTACTGCTCCAGTTGCAGTATTCTCTGCACTAAGTAGAAATGAGGCACCATGTTTTGTTGATCGAAGTTCTGCATCTGACCCAAGTAGAAGAAAAAGTGAGTTACCTAATACATCTCTTGATTCAAAGCCCGTAGAGGTAGTTTGAATTGAGAGTGTTCCATTATGGTAGAGCCTTGTTTCTGCGTCCTCTATAAAAATGGCAAGGTTTTCTTCATTATCGCCCTTAATCGAAAGAGAATCCCCAACTGTAATCTCACACGCTTCTAATGTGATATCAAACCCTGCTGCCGTTGTCTCAAATACTTTAGTACCATCATAATAAAGCTTTTCTATTTCACCACCAGCACCCTCATCTGTCTCATGTGTATGATCTGGCACTGATTGATTAGCACCTTTCCCAATTATTCCAAACCACACAACTGTTAAGTTAGCTGTTAAATTATCGCTGGTAGTAGTTAGAACTACTTCAGTTGTTGAATCGCTAAAACTTGAACTTAAAATAGTTCCAAATTTATTACCGTCACCTCCACAGTCTGCTTTAATTCTTCTTCCTTCATGAAATAGTGTTGTTTGATCTCCTACTACTGTAAAGGTATCGGCATCTACATATGTTGCTGCTATTGACATTTAATTGTCTCCTTTTATAGAAAATCTAATCGAAAAAATATATCTTATTGTATATACCTTTAACTTTTTGTTCTTAAAATATACTTTATAAAAAATAACGATGTTGAAAAAATAAATCTCCATCCTCTAAAATTTTCTTATAAGCACGTGTATAATTCATATATCTACATGGAGGGCATAAACTAATATTAGGTTTCAACTCTAATCTCTTCTTCCACAGTTCAGTAAATGAATGTTCTTTTAAGCTACCCAATTTAAATTTTTCTTTTCCTCTATGTTGACAACAAAAGTAAACATTTGAATCAGCTCCTATTAATCCAATTAATGAAGCTATATTACAAGGCGTATTATCATCAGGCATATATCTTTCAGTATTTATAGTTGGTCGCCCATCCGGATATTCAAAATCTGTAAAAATCTTTGAATTTATATATGCCGGTTTAATTTGAAGATAGGCAACATCTAAACTATTTGCTAACTCTTCTGCCTTATGTAAATCTTTATTATTCTTATCATTAACTACGTAACTAAGTCCTATTATTTTGTTCCATTTTAATGCCTTATTTATATTTTCTAAAACAGTATCAAAATAATCAACTCCTTTTAAATTGATATAGTCTTCTCTATTATGAGCATCTAAACTGACTCGAATAAACTTAAATGATTCTAAATTCTCAACTTTATTAAGGAGAACACCATTAGTAACTAAACCAACTTCGAATCCAAGCATTAAAGCAGCACCAACCATTTGATTAAATCTTGGATTTGTCAATGGTTCTCCACCACCTGTAAATGTTATTGATTTAGTTCCTAGTTCTCGTAAGTCACCCAATACATCTTGATATACATTCCATGGAAGAATATTTCGATGAGATTTTATATGATCTTCAAACATACAAAATTCACAATTCAACATACACTTATTTGAAGGGTCAATTTCTGCAGTTATAGGAGCAACAAATTCTCCTCTTTGAAGTTTTTCTACTGCACCTAAATAGTAATAAATTTTATTATCCATTGACATATTATTTACGTCTCCTTCTGGGGGTTCCAGCAGCCCACCATATTTCTAAATGCTTTTTATCTTTAGTTTTCCAATATTTAGTAAAACACTTTTTTTCATTTGGAGTCATGAATCTTTTATCAAAATATTTTTCTTCAATTGGTTCCTTCTTTTCCCATCGTCTTATTTTATTTTCAGCATGCAAATGTCTCAACCCAACTATATTATACCAGTCTGATTCTTTATTTGGCATTTGATGTCCCATAGGTCCTGTTTTATTATGAAATACTTTTAATTTATTTTCAACATAATATCTTCCCATTCTTGCTTCAGCATTTCCTTTTGGTTGATGAATAGTCCTAGCAAAATCCCTCCAAAACTCAACCTGATGCTTAGTCTTAGCAATAAACGCAGCTGTTCCACAAGATGGTTTCTTAGGATTCCATGCAAGAGGAAACATATCAGCATCGTCCATCATCTTCCTAAGCTTCTCAAAGTTTTCAGGTCTTTCCATAATAAAGTCACCATTGATGCAAAATACATACTCAAATCCTAGTATATGTGCTTGATTGACAGCAAATATCATATTCCACATATGAGGAATAGTTACTCCACTGTGGAGTGTCTCTGGTTTAATTGATATATAATCAGCTAATGCCATAACATCATTAGGTGGAAGTAATTGATCAATCGGTCTTCCCACTTGTCCTTCATGATACGGATTATCATAAGCGATTATAGAGAAATAACCTAATTTTTTAACTCCTTCTAAACACGCTTTCAACCATGGTCTTTGATATCTATGTGTTGGTATAATAACACATAAATCTTTTTTTAGTTTATCATACACTATTTGATCATGTTTATTATTATTGTAAACCATGTTCGCCTCTCCATACCATCTATCTACTTGGCTATCAGTGTTGAATTTCTTTCCTCTCTTACTTCTTAATAACTTTCCAATATTTGTTTCCATCTTGTTTAATCGGCGATTATACCCTTCACACGCATCAAACGGACCAGTCCCAAATGGGTTTTCTACAATTATCTTCTTCATATCGGTTCCTCGTTAAGTCTCTCTCGTTCCTTATTCCATACTTTTCTCATTTCTTCATAATTAATCCATTTTACATATAGGTGTCCACACATAGGGCATTGAGTTGGACCAGGTTTATCTTTCCATCTGCAATCACACTTCAAACATTTAAAGTCAGCTTTCATATCAATTCTTCATAGATTCTAATTCATCATCTTTAATATCTCTCATTCTACGAGCTGGCGTTCCAACATAAACTCCTTTTGGTTCAGTAGTCTTATTGACAAAAGATCCTGCCCCAATTATACACTCTTTAGCAATAACGATACCACCCATAATTATAGAGTTATCTCCAAAGTAACAACCCTTTTGAATAATCAAAGGTTTTGGAGTTGCTTTTCTTTTATGATCAAGAAATATTGTTTTAACTCCTGCTGTAAAGAATACATCATCATAAACGCTAACGTTTCTTGCAATAACAGTTCTGTATCTCATAGTAACACGATTACCAATAGAACAGCTACCAGATGATAATACATAACTATCAACAAAGCAATCATTGCCCATAACCGTTTCATCTTTTAACAAAACAAAGTTACATATTACAGTATTATCTCCAACCCTTGCTCTTCCAATGACATTAAAGTAACCCATCTTCAAATTTTTACCATACACAAAACTTGGACTAACAACACTCAAATGTCTAAACAAAAACCAAATTGATCTTAAAGTTCCTACCATTGTATTTCTCCCTTCAATACCGCTTCATCAAACGGTTTAATATACTTCGCTGGACTTCCAGCATAAATTCCTGATTCTGTAATACTTCTATGAACATAAGAACCATTTCCTATCATTACTTTATCGCATATTTTGATTTGACTGTGAGTTATAACACCTTGCCATATAAAACAGTCTTCCCCTATATGAGTTCCTCCTCCAAGTTTAACACCAGGAGCAATATATGTTCTCTTACCAATCTTTGTATTGTGTCCTATATTACATTGGACACATACCTTAACATCATCTTCGATGATTGTATTGCCAAAGCATGATCTATGAACAATTGAATATGCTTCAATATCAACTCTATCTCCAATTTTTACTCCCCCAATTTCCATGAGTTGTATTCTTGTACCATCAGGTGCTTTAGCGTATGTATTTCCGTGAACTCCAATAATAGCAGTTGGGTGTATATAACAATCTTCACCAACTACAACAGGAGCTCGAGCTTTGCCATAATTAATTGAGTTATGAATATAAGTCCAAACATATTCGATGTTATCTTCATCATCAACGAAATGAAAGAATATCTTATTAGAAAACTTTCTTAATTCCCCCCAATCAGCAAATCTATTCTGAACAGCTACCTGAAGATTTAAATCAACATCCAACAAAGCACGTAAATATTTTCCATTCCTTGCAAATGTAAAACTATTATCTTCAGGATATAATATTGAACAAGTCTTCCCCAAATCTAATGCACAATCTCTCATGAAATAATATCTATCTTCTACTAATCCCATTTCTTCTCCTCTGGTGGATACCACATCCTACGTTTTTTCATCACCATACTTATACCAACTTGGTTTGGATATGACCACGATATAATTTCAATATCTTCTCTTTTCTCTAATTCAAGTCTTAGTTTATACGCATCTCTACAATGTGATGGTCCTGCGTGTCCCTTGCTTGGTGGAAGCGTATCGTGCATTAATACCACCCCGCCTGGATTTAACAGACCATATATAAATTCAAAATCTCTTTTTATAAATTCATATCTATGACAACCATCAATGAATGCAAAAGCTATTTCTTTATTAAATTGTTTTGCAAAATCGTCAGATGATCCTTTGAATGGTGTAAAGAATTTCCCTAACTTTCTTATTTTTATAATATTATCAAAATTCTTTTTTAAATCACAGCTATAAAATTGCCTTTCAAAATCAGAAGCATATTTATAAATGATTCCTGTTGTAACTCCAGCACCTATTTCAACAACACATCCTAGAACTGAATTTAATACAAAAGGGCATATAATTTCTATAAGTTGCCATGGGGTTCTTTTATATTTATGAATTTTCATAATATCTCCTAAAGATGTTTAAGTTCTAAGAATTTAGTTAAATAACTTTTTAGGTTATTACCTTTTATCTTGAACATTTTTGAATCCATTTTATCATAGGTCTTTAACTTCAATCCTAAAGGTTCAGCTATTCTAAGTAATTTAATACCAACTGCACCAGTTGCAGCTCCTTGCCAGTTTTTATTCATCTCTTTATGTATCTTTAGTAGCGCAGAAACCCTAACAAACCAACAAAAAGTTCCTATAGCCCTTGGAGAATATGCATATGATAAAATATCATTATCACCAAGTAACTCAGGCAATTTTAATATTCTATCAGGTCTACCAACTAATGTATCACCACATATAAAGAAGGCATATTTAAAATTCAATTCACTCACTAAAACAATACAATTTTTCATATGCCAAAACCAGGGAAAGTTAACATTTCTTATTGTTGGATGTGTTGTTACAGTTATATCTGCTAAATCATATATTTCAGGATTCATAGGACCATCAGTATGATTATACGAAACTATTTTGTAAAGTTCAACCTCATTTAATTTTTCAAGAACTTTAATAACTCGATTTTTTTGTTTTGTGTATGTTAGTATACATATACATATATCTTTTTCTAATTTTGAAATTATATCAGGAAGTTCTCTATCAGATATTCTCATTCTACCCATCTCTTTATAATATACGCTTCAGCAAAGGGAACACCAATTTGTGATCCTCGCAATGTAGCAAGGGCTTTAATGTGTTTTGGAGAACGATGCATTCTTACTTGAGAAGCATGTAGCATATAACCTTCAATTTTTCTTTTAATATCAATCTCAACGAAATGATTAACTACATACTCTTCTTTATACCATTGAAAAGATCCCATTCCTTCATATACTAAAACCTTCTTCACAAAGAAATTTCTATCATGAGGTCTAAGAGCAATCATTGAAGCATCATAAATCTCCCTATGATCTTGATTATAAGATGCATAGGGAATATAAATCTTTTCAGGTTTTTGGGCGTTGATTACATTTTGAAATCTATTAATAAATTCTCTACCATCATATTTATTAACAGTTGTATCTGTATCTATCCCATATTTATAACCAAAAAACTTTGATACATTCTCTGCTTCATCAAGTCTTACTCCTTGACTTACTTCATGAAACCTATCTACTCCACAAAAATAAACATAACAGGAGTCATCTAACATTCCTCCGCACCCTATCACTTCGTCATCAATGTGTGGTGCTATTATTAGTTTTTTCATTTTAGGCTCCTTTCTCTATTTTATAACTACCGGATTATCATCCACTACAACGAGAATTTCATTTTCATAAGTTTCTTTTCCGTCGATAACATAAACAACCGAATCCCCATATATAGCACCATCTACTTTTAAGTCTTCCATCAAGTATGTATAATTATCTACGTATATAATCCCTTCTTCTATCTTTATTTTTGTTCCTTTAATTCTTTTTCCAAATATTTCTATCTCCGCCATTTTAAAATTCTCCTATATAATCTCTTCCAATATTTTCTATTTTTGTTCGCTCTTGCATTACATGAATTGCAAGTAGTTATAATATTCTCAGGTACACAATTTTTCTTATCATAATCAATATGATGTCTTCCTATTCGATCTGAAGTTCCCCAACAATATGGATTCTGACATCTATAATTATCTCGTTCTAATATATATTCTTTTACTTCTTGATCATTCCAAGTTTGACAATATCCTTTGTATGATAATCCACCTCTCCAACTTGCGCTATTAGGTCCAGAAAGATCAAGATATTTCATTCCTTTTTTTGTTAACTTACTAATTACCTCTGAAGTATATCCTTTATCTTTCAATCCTTGTTTTGTTCTTTCGCTAATCATTTTTCTAAACTCTGGATCTGAAAATTTTATCTTCATTGTCCTTATCATTTTATTCTTTATTTCTGGATTTTGCATACGTTCTTTTGCAAGCTTAGATAAGTTCTTTTTAACATCTGGTCTATTCATTCCATTCTTTTGTTTCTTTCTAAATTCAGGATTTCTCCATAACTCTTTTGCTTTTTCACTTCGCTTTTTTCGAGCTTCTTCGCTAATCATTTATAATTTCCTCAATCCAATGTTCTGCTATAAAATATTTCTTAGCATATTCTTTAGCAGCAATTCCTTTTTTCATTATCTCATTAGGATTATTCATAATATATTTGATTACCTCAAGATAATCATCCCATGTATCACATAACCATCCAGTTTCTTCTGTGACTCTGTCCTTTGGTCCTGAGTGGTTGTCAGCAATAACAGCTAACCCTGAGGCCATTGCCTCCAATAAAACTTTAGGACCTCCCTCAGAGTAATTGTCTGGGAGTCTATACCAGAAGCAATTCCCGTATCTTAAGAAACGCCATACATCTGGTTTATTTTTAGGATACTTATAAATTTGTGGTAGTTCAATAGTTTTAGAATAAGCAGGCATGTAATGGAACTCAATAGAAGAATCAATTCTTAAAATATCTCTAATCATATTATTTGTATCCGGATGATGTTTATTGTCACCTTGACTATTATGACGAATAAGTTTTAATGGAAATGAATAATTCGGTGTATTTTCAAAGAATAAATCTAAAGTTGTTGGAGGTGCCATAACTGTAGTCGTAGAATCAGGCATTCTCTTTATAATTTCAGCTTCATGTTCAGAGTTCAAAAATAAATACTTATCCCATCCTTTTGTCCATTCCACAGTTCCCGTCCCACCAATTTTATAATTGACAACCATAACTTTTCGTTTAGCTTTAAGAAACGACATATTGTTTACATACATCTCTTTATTAAATCCCCAGATAGTATCCGAACAATAAAAAATCAATAGATCGCATGGTTCTTTAACCCTCTCAAAACTCTTGGCAACTAAAACTCCTTTTGGAATATTCTTTTGATATTCTCCAGACATTTCACCAGTAGGAACCAATTCGACATTATATCCCTTATCTAATAGCATCTGCATT
>Ga0114923_10000048_pt1 | contig 101279 bp, 174 predicted proteins | sample SumtaG_FD_89578 | JGI IMG/M metagenome (GOLD analysis project Ga0114923, IMG submission 89578) | Deep subsurface microbial communities from Indian Ocean to uncover new lineages of life (NeLLi) - Sumatra_00157 metaG | ecosystem: Environmental > Aquatic > Marine > Oceanic > Sediment | place... | reverse complement strand
TGCGCATACCGCTCGCCGTGCCTAACTTACTCAGGCGCTTGCATCAATAGCGATATGTCGCTAGCACCAACAAACTTCGGCAACACGCCATCCCAGGTATCTAAGTAGCGTTGTTTTAGAACCCCCGGTGTCAAACTTCGGTCAAGCAATTCATTCGCTTTAGCCGTTCCCTCAGCCTTGAGAATACGAGCTTGCTTAATACCCTCAGCTTCCGCTATCGCCTGCTTAGCTTCAGCCTCTTTAGTTACTACAATGAGCTGAGCTTTCTTAGCAAGCTGTTTCTGCTTAACCTTATCCTCAATCGCCAACATGAAGTCCTCGTCGAACGATATGTTCTCGACCGAAACATCATCAATGATGATATTAGACTTCGCCAATCTAGCGCCTAGCGTTGCCAGAATCATATCGCCTAGCTTATCCCGGTTAGCTATCATATCCTCAGCATCAAACTTAGCTGTAGACCGCTTGATAGCGTCCTGCGTTTTAGGCGCAATAATCCTAGCGTTAACTTCACTTGTCAACCCGTAATCCTGATAAATCTTATGGACCTTCCTTGGGTCGAAATGATAGTTAATGGCAACCACGGTCTTGACATTCTGCGTATCCTTTGAAGCTGCTGCCGCCGTAACCGGATGCTTTTGAACTCGTACTTCCATCAAAATTACGCTCTCAATAGCCGGTGTAACAACGTTAAAACCCTCACCTAGGATGCGGCTCTTAACTCCCGAACCTTGAGAGAAGACGACCCCACGATGACCCGCCGGAATAATCTGGATGGCCGAGAAGAATATCAGCAGCGTAATCAGCAATAAAGTGCTAACAAAAAACCGCCCGAATGGTACTTTCTCAGCACCCCGGATTTGGCCGCCGACCCGATTCCACTTGAAGCCTGCGAAAACGAACGCCGCAAGACCGGCAAATGCAATAATAAACATTAAAAACTTAACTAAACCCATACGTCCCCCTTAAATTGATTACATGATTAATGAAGTACTGGTGGCTCTATCGGCTCCTCATGTTCTCCCCCCTTTTCCCCAGGCAATCTTTCAATTTGTTGGATTAATTGATCTAAGCGCTTCCCAATTATTGAATTAAATTTTTCAGTTTCCCCTAGGCTTTCCTTAAACTCTTGAAGTAAGCGGTGCCTACTAACTACGTGCCAGGAAAACACCACTAAGAATGTACCCTGAACGCCTAGTAGAAAATAAGAAAGTGAACTGCCAACAGCAAGAACAAACAAAAGGTTGATACCTGTTGATAGGAGTGTTGGCCAAATTATCTTAATGACCCTAGCATCTTTTATTTCTTGAAGTAATTTTTTCATTAGGTATTTATACCCCCAGGTCGCCAATTCCAAACCTCTTCGCCGTTAAGATAGCAACCATCTACCTTGCCCGGCCTAACATATTTGCATAAGAAATCAACCTTGCCTTCACGCTCAACCCGCCAAATAATACCCTCAGCTTTATCAATCGCCCCATGGTGCCCATGCTCGCCTAAAAGAACTAATGCGTTCTCAAGATTAACAGCTCTTTCGTCACCAAAAGAAAGCATAAATGTCCGATTAAATTTATACGTCCGGTGGAAAAGTTCATAATATGTCGCTCTTTCGTGGCCATTTCGCATAATATCAAAAACTACAAAAGGATCTTCAGTCCAATCATTAGGTAAGTTATACCTAGTCCCATGCGCTTGAGCTAACCATTCACCAACCAACCGTTCGCCTTCTTCTAGGAATTCAAAACGCTCGATATTCTTCCGCACCCAATCGGCAAATAGTTGATGTTGTTCGAATGGTGACGACTGGGCCAAGTACCCGGCACGCCCTAGCGCTAACAATTTACCGTCAACCCTAGCTACCGAGACGTTACTACCGTCAAGCTTTTCTTGAACTATAACCGTATCGCCCTTGCGTGGTTTTTCGAGCGCTATCCGTTCTTGACCGGCCTCAATCTTATGATCACCTGGCCCTAACCGGCTGCCACTAATATGTGGAATCGAGCCGTATGATTTATGTCCCAGTGGCTTGTTCATCTTCACCAACTAAAGTAATCTTTAACAACTTTTTATTAACGGCATCAAACCCTCTTTGGCCGCTATCAGCCAATTTAGCCACAACATCAAGAGCTTCACTTACCGGTAACCCGTCAACTAGGAATAACGTCGTCCGCCACGCAGGTTGAGTATAGGGACTAACTGTGCTTCTTAACTCCCGTATAACCGCCTGCCTTATTCGTTCGTCAGCACTGATCATTCAGCCTCCGCCTCCTCTTCGTGGAACTTATGACAATTGCCGCAATATTTATACTCAACATCGTCTGGGCACCAACTAATCCGGTCGCACCGCAGACACATTATACCTACCTTATTCCCCTTTTTAATGAGTTTATAACTAGCCCCCATTAAAGCCTGCCAAACATAAGATTAATGTTGATGCCGAAATTACCGTCATAGCCCGGAACATCCCCGACAACATCTATTACCGCTTGAGCATGTTTACCTTTTCCTTCATTAGTAGTACACCTAAGGTAATTCCTCTCAACCTCAATTGCTTTAGTTATTCCCATAATCATAATGCCGCATTGATGTTGTATCCAGTCGCCGTCCTTACGCGGAAACTGTTGCGAATCATGATGCCCTGTATCGAAGCCATAAACCATGCCGAGCTCGTCTTCCTCCGCATAAGTAATGCCGCCATGAACAGGAACATAAGTTAAAATACCCCAATACCCTTTCTCACGTACCGGTCTCTTAGGATAAATTACATAGCCGTTATACCCAGCAAAATCAAACATCTCCGGGTCTTTACCTTCTGCTTTCCACCAAGGCTCTTCGCCATCAAGTTCCCGTTGCATCATAGGGTTAGGCACTACCCAATATTCTAGATCGCCGATAACGCCAACCCTGTCCGCCGCTTCTTTAATGTCAACATTACTCATTCTCACTCAATTGTTCCCTAGCTTCCGCAAGTTCTTTCTCCATCTTACGCAATTCCGCGCCTAATATCCTGCACTCCCTCGGGGTGATGGTTAAATAAAGCTTATTATTTGCAGCAATCCTTAATTGATGCCCTAACGCCTTTATAGTGTCAGTTGGTATATCTATGCTCGATACATCCTTTTCTCCATTCATAAACTTTTGCACTTAATGCTCCTTGCCGCACCCACACTCATGACAACCTTGAGTATTCACGTCATCCCTAAGTTCATCCGGCAACGTCATTACCGCTACCGCGATAACGCATTCAGGACAACCGATTAATAGTTTCCCCTCCTCTTTCTTAACAACGATCTCAAGCTTTCCGCACCCGCACTTAGCACAGTGCAAGTAAAGTTCCGTTGTTTCGGTTATTTCAATATCTTTCTCAGGCATCTTTTAGTCCTCCATCAATTATGTTGCCGTCTTTGTCTAGTATTCGCCAAGCCACCCAATCAAACCAAATATGCCCTTTTAGGGAATTATGGGCATCCCGAAGTTTTTCATATTTCCCCATAGTTATCCAAAACAACCCATCATGAATATTTTGGCAAGGAAACAACTCCCAGCAACCCGGTTCGCCTTGCCAATTAAAGTACCAGTGATGCGCTTCACGTAAGAACTGAACCTTTATTTCTTTCTTCTTCTTGCGGCTATTCTTTTTCACCCTGGGCGGTTCATCACTACCGCCTTGGCGGAACTTCTTATTCTTAACCGACGACTCGCGGTAGCTACTATTAAAGAATTTACCGCCCACGAAATAACCCCCCGAAAGACCACGCTGTCATAAAACCAAAAAGCACAGCCCAAGACCATAAACCGCTATACAGGTTCAAGCCCATCATTACACCAAATAAAATGACTGGAAACAGATGAAATATTTTAACTTTATTTCCCACCAATTACCCATGCCTCCATATCTTCGTACTTTATCGCCGGCAAAAGCTTATTGTCTATTTCATAAGAGCGAATGCCGGTCCACACTATATTTGCCAATTCCATAGCTTTTAGGTTTACTTTATCGCCCATTATCCCCTGAAACTTATCAATATGATTTCGATACTCTTCCGAATCCTTAGGCGCAATATATTCCATGTAACATATGAGTCGCCTTTCTATCAAGAATTTATTTTGACTATCCTTCTTTATTTTGTTCAATGCTACTATTAGTACCACAGTTACAATTGTTGGATACAAAAACATATAATAAACAATAAAGTTTTCTAAGGTCATACTCAAACCCCTTTCTAATTAAAATTTCGCACTCAGGGAAGGGTTCGAACCCTCATTGACGGGTCCAAGGCCCGCTGTCCTACCATTGGACGACCTGAGTAATCTTGTTGTTAGTGTAGTACCCTTTCTTCTTCGGATTGATCTTTTTCCTCGACTTCTCCGGCCTCTATAATTAAGTCTACGAAAGCTGCCATAGCCTTCCCGCACGCAGCCGTAGCACAAGAATCGCAACCGTCACTCTTCATATACATGCTGCAAGTTTTCCTTATTTGAACAGACTCCTTAGCCAACCGCAGTATTTCTTTAGTTAATATCATATTAGTTAAACCGTCTCGCTTAAGTAGGCTAACGGATCAATATTAACTTCAAGCGTTTTTTCGAAAGTCCTACCTGCATAAGATTCAAAAGCCCCGCACGGCCCCCTAAATGAATGCCCCCGCTCTAAGTAAGCGCCTTGATCAGCTTCGAGCAATAACTTTACGGCTAACACATTAATCGCCGCATGCGTCTTATCTAGCCCCGCGCAATAATGGTCACTTAGGATGTCTTCGCCCTTACCGTCCTTCTTGAACACTTGAAGCGTAACGTGCGCAAGCGACTCCATTTGCCCGTTCAACGTATGATCATGAAACCTTGAATAAGGCATAACGTAAAGCGTTCCGCTTTGACCCCGAATAGGTATGCGGTTATATTTCTCAAGGATTTCACGCTGATAGGCGCTCAGATTTCGCCAAAGTCGTTTGAATTGTACGCTTGTTTCATCGTACATCACCCGGCCTTTGCCTTCCTTTTTCATTGTGGCTTGAATGCGCCTCGCCTCACGGCAATCTTCGCAATCACAACCACCAACAATATCATTCATGTCTAACTCAATTCCTCGCCACCGGCCATTTGCGGGATAACAAAATACTCTTGAACTGTAATGTCAAACTCGTGAGCAACCTCGCTTACCCCCTCCCCATCAGTCGTTAAAATAGACCAACCTTGGCTCTTTAGTTGCTTGAACTTAACCTTAGCCGCCTTAATCGATTCAACATCATCCGCTTCCCACTCAAGCAGTGGTTCGTCGCCCGATGAACCCCTGAGTTGAATCATTCGGCTTTTAACCTTAGCCTTGGCCAAAACGTTGTCGATACCATCGATAGTCGCATCAACTTCCGGCACCTGCACCTTTCCCTGCTTAACCTCAACCTCAGCATTTAGGCCAACCTTTTTCTCAGCTTTCTTCTTCTGTTCCTGAACCATCCTTAACCTCCCCATAATATCCGCCAACATAGTTTTGAAAACAATGCGCTTGTTAACCCTGCTAGGGCTACAACTACAAACGTATTGAAAAATAAATCAAGCACCACGAACTCTGACTCAAGTACCGTCACCCTATAGTAAGCCACAAATAGAAACGCTATCCAATGACTCACGCACCACCAACAACTAAGTAACTCCCCGAACCAATCATTAACTCCGAATGCCCAAACCCGCACGGTTTGAAACATTTGCGACCGGCTTATAGTAATAGATACCCCGGAGACCGCTAGGCTAACCGCTAATAGTTCAATTAACTCAGCCGCCACAGCAAACCCCACCACAACATTGCTTTTTGACCTTTCGTTTCTGAGCAGTCCTTTCCTTCTTTTGCGCGGCAAGAACCGCACTAGACTTTTCAATAGCATCAGTAGTGCTTTTTAAAACCTTATCTACATTCGGAGTCTTTACTTCCCCTACCTCAAAATCAAAGACAATATCAGTATTAGCACCCTTACCGCTGCCTTGTGATGACCTTTGTGATTGACTTACCATATTAACCCCCTTTTTAGGCTACTGCCTCTATCTTGAGAATAGGCGCATTCAAGTTCTTGCCTAGTTCCTCAACTTCTGGCCGATGGTCAACATCCTTTTGCTGCGCTCGCATCCAACGAACTGATGCAGTTAGATCTTCTTCCGTTATGCCGGACGGCCCTTCCTTCTTGGCCGCCAACTCACGCCGGATAGCCTTTGCGATCGCCTGCTCAACTATCGTGGCTATCATACCGCCGCTACACAAGTCGCCTAAAGAAATACTAAACGTGCCCTCTTTGGTGTGCATACGGTAGAATGCTTTTTCGTTAGAGAATAGGGTCTCAGTTGCACTCAAACTAAGGTTATCGATATTGCATTCAGAATGAAGCAACGTCTCCCCCAAGTTAAGCCGGAATATTTCTTGAGCGCTCTCTTTAGTTGGGCGACCTATCTTGATCTTGCGATCAATTCGCCCTTCCCTAACCACTGCCGGGTCAAGCACGTCTGGCCGGTTAGTCGCCAGTATAATCAAAGCGCCTGATTCCTGCAAGCCATCCATCTCAGTAAGAAACATAGGCACGATAGTTCTTTCCATATCCGAACTTATTCCGCTCCCCCGCCTACCCAATAGGGAATCTGCCTCATCAAGAAACACCACCGCCGGATAACCTTTTTCCTCGCGGAAATCTTTAGCGTAAGCAAATAAGCGCCTTATGGCTGCTTCGGCTACGCCAACATAGCGGTCGAGTATTTCCGGCCCCTTGACATAGATAAAACCTTCTGACGTTCCGTCCTTTACGCCGTAGATCTTAGCCAACGAGGTTGCCACGGCCTTACCGATCATCGTCTTGCCACAACCTGGTGGTCCATAAAGAAGAATGCCTTTAATAGGTTTCTTACCATATTTCTCAAAAATACCAGGATTAGTATGCGGTAATTCAACCGCATCGACCATTTCCCGCTTAGCCTCTTCAAGGCCACCAATATCTTCCCAATGAACGGCTGCCGGCAATTGCGCGGCGAACTGGTTTTCGCCTTTACCTATATTGTGGGTGACGACCATGTTTGATTCATCGACCAAAACCCGATCGCCGATTTCAAGTTCTTCTTGCCCATGGAAAACCGTGCGAACTTGTTCGTTAATGTTGACTTCGCAATACTTGCCATCTATGACCTTGGAAACGGTTCCAATATTTCCGGGGATATGTTCTTGGCTCACCGGCTCGTCAGCTATCGTCATAAGTTCCGGGTTCATCTTAACAGGTGAACCCGCCTTCAACCCTAACTTTTTGACCACTTCACTAGACGCCCATATCTCCATCAGCTTGCCGTTGCTACCTAACAGCACCCGGCGGACATTGATTGTTTTGCCGTTCTTCTTAGGCTCAATAATTTTGCCGTCCAAGCTCTTAGATGGTTTTTCGACGGGCTGCTTCTTTTCCTCGCCGATATCTAATACTGTTGCAAATGCAAACGGTGGCTCAGTGATGTCCTCAATAAATTGTTTTTGAGCCAAGAGGGACTCATTAGCCTCCTCTAAGCTCTCCTTGAGAGATAGTATTACTTCCTCTTCAGCCGCTGGTGCCATAGTTCCCCTTCCGTTGCCTTTCTCCGTTTTCTATTAAGTTATACCCGTAACAATGAACAATAAAACCGCTTTCGAAGAAAAACTTAGAATTACTTATTCAATATAATTTTTATTATGTTCCGCTCAGCTTCTTCCCTTGTGTTCTTACTAACAGTTGTTAGGTCAAACCCCTTGGCGAGCCTAACATCGAATGGCTTCGGTTGAGGGAAGGTTAGCCACGGCAACCTCTCTAATATCTCAGCTGGTTCACCCATATTATTCAGTGCGGCATTCAAAAACTCTGCACACCAAATTAAGCAATTCCTCATTTCAACCATGTTGAGCGTTCCAAAGAAATGCCTAAACTCAATAGTGCCATGCTTCTTTAGGCTCTTCATATTTACCGCCGCTCGTGGTGCGAATTGGAATAGTCTTTGACCATTTTTGCCTACAGGTGCGTGAGCATCATAAAACTCCTCAAAAGTTTCCGCCCTCATAGCTTCCGCATACCTAGCTTCCGGTAGCATACACCTGTGCGATAGTAGGTTCTTCCTATGCCGCTTCTTAGCCCACATTAATTCCTCAGCATCGGGAAACAGCTCCGCCGTGGGCTTAATGATAGGGTCACAAATTTCAAATGACTGATTAACAAAATCATGAACATACTTCAAAACCCGCTTACAACTATCAATATCGTCTATTAGCCCTGGCACCCCAATGTGCACGTGAAGATTGCACTTGTAATTTATTACCGGCTTAGGCTGAAGTAATGCGTTTATTTCTTTAATATGGGTTATTTGTTCGCCCATAGTAGGTGTTGGCTTGGTATTAACCTCACCCCCAAATCCATAAAGCTTACCCTTGGGATCGTTGGCTATCCCATTGCTGTTAACAATAGTGTAGTCTTCCCTACTCCAAACAGCCCCTTCCGGTAGCAACCCAAAGCAATCAACGTCAGCATATTCCAACTCAACGCCATATGTAAAGCCCAACACGCTATAACGCAATGAACTTCTCACAGCAATTAACTAGATCGCGAACAACGTCGTCATATTTGCTAATGTCCATCTCATAGTTAGGATCGTGGATTCGTTTCTTCTTGATGAGCCCCGCAAAGTTAACAAACTTACGCCTATGGGCACGACTACCGCCGCCGATCATAATAAGCTTTTCTAGGTGAGACGGCTGCATATAACAAGCCATATCGGCCCATTCAATTAACTCTACGGTCGTCATCTTTGATCTAATCTCGCGGTATTCGAAACCATTCCGCCCTAAAGCTTCACGCATCCGCTTGCGCGTTATGTTCCCTTCGTTACCGTTCAAGCAAGAAGAATCAACTTCATAATCAGGCGCAAGGCTTTCCATAATTATCTGCGCAGCAGGCGAACGATTTATATTGCCCGTACAAACAAATAGCACCTTCATTACCTATACACATCCCCAATATTAGGTAAAACAACCTTTTGTTTATATGTGCCTATACCGATATTTACCACTTCCCCTTTTTCTAGGAATTGACGTGTATCTTTAAACAAGTTCAATCTACCCTTGCGCACCCCTACCCATCCAGAAATTTCGCCTAACAAGGAGTGATCAAAAAACTCTCGCCTGAAATCCCAAAGTATATTCCAGTTAACGCCCTCAGGGATATTATCCTGCATCGTTATTATTTCTTGTTGCATCCTGTCTATGTAATAGCCTAAATAGCGTGCTCCCCAAAACAATTTCTTGTAGGCGCAAAGCGCGGTTTCAATGTTCCAATAAGTAACCGGGATGTCCGGGTTATCAATCGTAAGTTGAGTATGTAACCCGAGCAACGTACTCTCTAAGAGTTCATAGTTTATGGGTTCTTCAGGCTTTTGGTGATGCTTGGTGACTTGAGCCTCTAAGCCATATACATAACAAAGGCCATTTCTAGAGCTTTCTGCTTTCTTTAATTCAAGGGTATCTGGGGTCATTTTTAAGCTAGTAAGCTCATTGATGGCCTCCAAATAATTGAATAAGGAGAACCGCCCGAAATAATAGATGTTGTCGGCAAATTTGTACACAGCCTTATATCTATCTTCGTATGGAATATCAAGGAACTCCGCAAATTTAGCTTCCTGCTCTAAGCCGCCCATTAAATCGCGATAGCTTTCGTAAGAACGCACAAATTTATTAAAGTTCCTAACCTTAGCTCGGTCTGTTTGAAAGAATAACGAACCTCTCTTTTCGGCCCACCATCTTTCCATCCTGCCCAAGTCTACGTTTTCCATATCGGGAAATTCATTCAGTATGTAGTAAGACGTTGGAGCGCAATACGTTAAGCCATAAAGGAACGCCAACCAATACCTTTGTGACATGTTCAACTCTAATCGGTCAGCAATATAGTTCATAGCTGCATACGACGGGTCGCAATCACCCGCGCACATCATTAGGCGATAATATTCTTTGAACAATGGTACATTCCTATTCACAAAGTTTCTCCTCAAAAGGCGGCACAATTTCTACGTTGTTCAAATCCCCGCCAGCTCTAGCAATTACGTCTATCGTTGATGTGAAGTATTTACAATTTTTATACTCCCCGTAATAAAGCGGCCTCTTATTGTTCCGGAAAGCGTACAAGTGGCCGCCAACAAGGTACACGCCAGCAAAGCTACACAACGGATTAGCCTTTACGAATTCAGGAATATCTACCCCGTCCATGATTAGCTTCCTAAGGAATATCTCTGCATCGTTAGCTGAATTGCATTGCACTGAATATTGTTTTTCATATACTTGTTTTGTTGCTTGCGTGAGGATACCGTTCATCGCAATAGCAGTACGTCCGACGATTATAGGTTGATTGTTTTCCATAACTTCATGATTACCGGATGTTGAGTAACGGCTATGGAATATAAGGGTGTCGGCCTCCGAAGTTTTGAACCCTTCAACAAACCAATTAATACCGATACCGCCAGCGCCAAAAATACGCTCTAGTTCAATTGAATTCGCTAGCGAATAGGCCACACCTAAAGAATGCGTTCCCCTGATCCGCAACTCCAACATCAATGATTTAATGAAATTGATAGTTCCTTCATCCTTATTTTGAACCTTAACGCCTAGAATCCCACACATAACTTATTGCCTACCAAAACGCCGCTCTAGAAGCCAGTATGTGGCTAACAATTTCTGCGAGTGTTTCTTCGACTGTTGCCTCCGTCGTATCTATGAATAAGGAAGGTATGTCTGGGTGTTCCTCAACACAATATTCGTAAGTCCGGGTACATTGCCGATTTTTATCTTCGATATTTTTAGCACCGTTCTTATATTCCTTTTTGACGCCATTTCTGACTTCTAGGCGATGAAGGAGCGTTTCCAAATCAGTATGTAGGAATATGGGCACAACCTGCCGTCCTTGAACTTCCCTGAAGCGCCTAATATTAATCATGTTGGGTAGCAGTAATCCCTCTATCAAACAATCTTCTTCCTTGAAATCAACTATAAACCGCTTGAGGTTGTCGGTTGTGCTGCCCCCCATATTATTACAATCAGCGCCGCCCATCTTCTTATCGGGATAATATGGGCCGAAAGCTACATAGCCGTTTCCCTTCGTAATTTTATAGCCATCGTGTACCTCAACTTCATAATCATTACCCAATAGATATTTAACTACAGATGTTTTTCCCGACCCATTAGTTCCACAAACAAAAACAATCACGCCTAATCTTCCTCCAATATTTTGTCGGCCAGCATCATACAGCAATTTGCAACGTCAGCACATTCCAACGCTATTTCTTCAGGGGTTCGCCCTTCAACTAATGCCTCAGTAAGTTCAAATAACTCTTCATGGATCCTTTTGTAGAAGTACATGCTACCCTTGGTGCCATATTCGTCTAACTTCTTACCACGCAAAACCATTTTACTTCGCATCAACGGAGTAAATTCATCCATCAATCTTTCAATCATTTCAGTTCTATAAATATTACCGGCCATATTGCTCCAATCAGGGCATCAAAGATGGACCATTGCCTAGTCCCTCAAACAATTTATAGTATTCTTCACGTTCACTAGCCTTATAAAGCGTCGGCTCTTGCCCAAGCTTCATTTGGTGCCACCATAAAAGCATGCGGCCAGTCCTTCCGTTGCCGTCAACAAACGGGTGGATATATTCATATCTCACGTGCATACTTGTAGGGTCATCCGATACTTTCATATCATAGAGATAGTTTTGCATTAAACCTTCAACATAATCATGATGAGGAGTCATCCGGCCCCCAACTTCCCTACTGTCTTGACGATAAACTCCTCTTAATTCCGGGTTAAGCAACCCCTTCATTATCATACCGTGAAGGCCACAAATAACTTCATGAGTTAATTCCTCTTGCTGAGTAAGCCAAAGCCAAGCCGCAAACGAATGCCCATCAGATTTACGTGAGTCAACGCCCTCTATTAAGTTCGACTCTTTGATGTGTTCACGCATATCTTTCAAAACAATCCCCCCTGTTCTTCCTCTTTGTCCCGCATAAAACAATGAAAATCGTCACACGCTGGTTGTATCAAATTTACAATTTTATTTAATTTTTTACAAAGAGCATCCCCAGTGTAATCATCGCCTAGCTCTTCATCAGTAGGGAAATGCTTACACCAATCACAAATAAGCTCGCTTTTATCTAAACAATTAGAGCATAATTTCATTTCAATAAATGCGCCTGCCGTTTATCGTGATACTTTGCATAATCCCTCAACCATTCCCCGGTAAGTTCGTGAAGCTCTTTTATGTCTACCGTATCAAGAAGTATCTCCCCGTGATGCACTTCGCCGTGACGCAGTAAATTCCAAATCATACCGAAACGATCACGCCAATTTCGGTGAACATGAATAACCTGCACATACCAATCACGCTCAATTTCGTCCGATTCCTTAATCTCTCCATCAAAATCTTCCATACCGATCCTAAGGAAAGCATCACCAAACCCGCAACTACATTCTATAATTTTAGACTTGAATCCTCGTTTTTGACTCATAACCCTATTCTTTCATCTTGTTTCGCCCAACGATTTTTCTGTCGCCTTGGCAAATCTAAAAGATTAGCCCATAGTAAAATGCCAACCAAGACTGCCGGTAACATAATCCATTGGCCCCGCTCTATTGCAAGCCAACCGAAATATGTACAAACTAAGATTCCGCATATTCCTAATATTTTCATCTGCTAAACCAACCTCGTTTCTGCTTTATACGTTTAATGTTTTCTTCGGGGGTATGGTCATTGATGTTGTAATTGTTTGAATAATCGTGTTCAGGTTTTTTAGCTATTATTTTTTTCTCTTGCGGTATCTCATAAAATTCTTCCCATTGAGCAACTATGTAATCTAATTTCCAGGTTGGGAAATTTAACATAACTAATGGATCTTTGTCCCATTGAGGTGTATAAATATGTAGTGCTGTTTCACAGCTAAACATTTCTTTTACTTTCCCACACTTATTCAATATATCGGCAGGAATCGGTTCGTTGAAATCTTCTATTGCTATCTTGTTAAAATATCTAGTGTGGTTCCCCCCAGAAGTACATGTTACCGACTCACCTCCAACATTAAGCCGAAAATCACCGTCACTATCAACTGTAACCTGACATTTAACCAATCCCAGTTTATCTTTAATAATGGCCTCTCTTATTTCATAAGGTTCTAAAGATAGCCCTAGTTTTCCTGCTTGTTCTTTCGCAAGCCCTAGTTGTAATAATTCTGTATCTAAATCTTCTGTTGTAAACTCTTGTTCTTCTTTTGGAATTACAAACATTTCTACCCCTTAATCACCGCCAGCGGCGTTAGCTCAACTTCAATATCAACTAGGTCGCTTTGGTTAGCCATAACCTCAGCTATGTCCTTATAAGCACCTGGTGCTTCGTCAAGGTTGCCTTTGTTCCGCACCGAATGAATAACCCCTTTAGCGTCAAGGATATCTATTTGTTCAGCCATATCAAGGCTGCGAATAGCGTCTTTGCGCCCCATCTTTCTACCTGCACCGTGGGAGCAAGACTTGAACGCCATTTCGTGACCCTTACCTTTAACAATGTAACTAAAGGCTCCTTGGGAACCCGGTATAATTCCGCGCTCTCCTTCATAAGCTCTCGTTGCTCCCTTCCTATGAACAATAACATTTTGACCAAAATGGTTTTCCCAAGCGGCATAGTTATGCGCCACGTCAAGATATGTTTCTTCTGGCCCAGATATTCCCTCGCTGACGAAAATCTTGATTACCTCATTCATCATGAACGCCCGGTTTTTACGGGCAAACTTAAGGCAGTATTCCATCTCAGCCATATAAGCTCTGCCCTCGTCGGTATCCGTCGGTAAAAATGCCAACTGCCATTCCTTCGGCACCTTTGAAAACCATCTTTCATTCAGCTCAACCGCCACCTTATTATAATGACCGGCCACCTGGTGCCCAAGGTTCCGGCTACCGCTGTGAATCATTATATGGATATAGCCGCCTGAACCTTTTTGAATTTCAATAAAGTGGTTGCCCCCGCCTAAGGTTCCAACCTGCTTACGAGCCTTAGCATATTCCCGCTCAACGATAGGTGTATTGTCGGGCAAATCAGGCAAAAAGCCCGTCGCCTTCATTTCCTTATGCCAATTTTTGCCGACTGGAATCCGTTTACGGATAAGCCCCATAACCTTTTTCAAATCTTCTTTGCTGATATCCTTAATACCAAGGCTACACACGCACATACCACAACCAATATCGTACCCAACCGCATAAGGCACAACAACGCCCTTAGTAGCCATAATACCCCCGATTGGCATTCCGTACCCGACATGAGCGTCCGGCATAAGCGCAATATGCTTATAGACGAACGGTAATTCGGCCAAGTTATATGCCTGCTTCAACGCACCATCTTCTATATCGTCAAGCCACGCTTTTATTGGAAGTCCATTTTCTCTATAAACCTTCAAGTTTATCCTTCCACTCCTTCATCCTAGGCGTTGGCATTATTTCTGGCTTAATAATCTTATCACCTTCGTGCTTATGCCCTTCTAGCCCCTCAAGCCTGGTTGTGTGTATATCCATCCTTAGTTCCAACATATCAATTTGCCCCATGCTGCTCGCAAGTCGCCTTGCTAGTAGAACGTTCGCAAGAACAACTACACACAAAAGCGCCAATGCAGATGATTGTAATATCTCAAGTATTGCGTGCACACCTATGCTCATTCCCAATCCACCTTTTCCCCTTCTTCGTTATAGACCGTTATAGGTAACTTCGCCCTTTTAGCTTTCCTTAGGGTGTCAAACGTCCCGGTGCTATGCCCATCCCAAAATGCAACAACTTCGTCAGACGCCTTAACTATTTCTGTATTTCTCATAAATAGAGCTAATGGTATCCCATATTTAAGCACATTCGGTGGTTTGATGGCTACTTCGTACCCATTCTTTATAGCTTCAACCTCAGCCGTTCTATCAACACCCCGAGCTGCCCCGGAAACAACTATTGCCCCTGCCGGTAAGTTGCGTACGAACTTCCGCACCAAGCCTAAGTTATTATAATCGCGAGAACCTACGATTGCGATCCTATGACTCATTTTCGCAACACGCCTTTAGGTCATGATACTTAGTACCGTTCGGGACGATTTCTTCATATAGCATAAAGCAGTCATCGTTTAAATAGAAAATAGTGAAATCGCCTATTACTTCAACGTCTGTGGCATTATTAGGGATCAAAGACTTTTCCGGTTCATCCGGAACGCCCTCAGCCCTCTCTCGTGCCTTATCAGCGGCACTACCGAAAACCGGAATGCCGACTGCGACCAAAATACCGATGATCAGAACTATAACCATTAGCTCTACGAGTGTGAAGCCTTTTTGGTTTGCCATCAATTACACCCTCTTAATTCTGGGTAATGGTTTGGTCTGTCACGATAAATAAAGCACTCATTGTCTATGTAAAATATCGTATTGTATTCATCTATCTTAACCGTTTTATCAGCTCGACTTAATACCTTCTGTGCAACCACTGCTCGCTGTTTAACTCGCTGCATAGGGCCATACTTGACCACAACAAAAGCAAGCCCTGCGGCAATAATAATTGTTAGGCCAAGAAAAACTATGTTAACTCTATTTCTCAATAGTCTCCCTCTGCGCAAGCAAGACATGTAAGGCCGTTACGTCTCCACATCGAGACAACTCTGGCGCGGTCTTCCACTACAAACTCAATTGAGTATTTACCCGAAAGCACAGAAATATAAACTTCTTGCTTTAATTCACAATCAGAAATAAAATTCCCAACAGGTCGAAGATGCAATTCGTCGTATGGTATATTATGAAGCTTCAGCCAACGCTCTGTTTCGCCCCGAACACTTTCTGTCCTTCCGCTAACCAGCAAAATCTTATACCCAGCACCCTTATACATCCGCACTAAATTTGCTGCCCATTCGTAAACGCCATCATCAACACAACCAGATTCGAAATTGCACCAGTCCTTGCTATCGCGCCCAACTAAAAGATGAATTCTATGAGAAATATCAGCTAATGTACCATCAATATCCACAATGATGGCTTTATCCATTACCTATCCTTTCTATTAACGCTGCTTCAAGTGCCACCTCAGGGTTTTCCCTAATATCTTTCTCCCAAATTCTTACTACCTCATAGCCTAACGCTCTCATAAATATATCTCGTTCCCTATCGCTTTCCCTTACCCCCGGCCTACCGTGCCAATAGTCTCCGTCACATTCTATATTCAAGTTACAACAAGGGATGAATATATCGCATTCCCTTCCTGCATAATATTTATTATCAATATGAGTGACGCCCCATTCATCTAAGACCGCCCTTATGGCAAGCTCTATGGTTGTGCCAGCATATGTTCTTCCTTCTCGCATCTTCCTTAACTGTTCTTGCTTTGCCTCGGGATCGCCCCATCGCCTAGCAGATGCTTCGCGCATTTTGTCCTTAGTTTCTTCTGAAGGTGAACCGCGCAATACCCCTTGTTTAGCCTTACTTATTTTAAGCTTAGTTTCTTCAGAATGTTTCTTGCCTTTCGGCCAACAAACTCCAACCCTCTTTTTCTGAGATTCGCTCATTTTCTGTTTGGTTTCCTCAGAATGCTTTCTACCTTTCATCCAAGACGGCTTACCCTTGAGGGCATTACTTATTTTAAGCTTAGTTTCTTCAGAAGTCTCTTTGCGTTTTCTGCCTTTGAGTGCGTCACCTCTCTTCTTTCGGTGTTCAACTGTTTGCTTATATCCCTTTCGGGGCATGACCTGCTGCTTCCTTTTTCTTGTAAACCAAATAATGCTTCAGGCACGACCTATAATGTCGATTCTTTACCCACAACCCCTTGAGCCGCAAATAATCGTCACCAAACAACTTCATTTCCCCAGCTTTTTGGAGAACATACGGAATCTGTTCACGGTCACAAATATATTTAGCCACACCCAAATTCTCCGCAGTTAAAAGCGGTTTATACAACTTAGCGTTGCCCGGATAGCTGATGTAATCTTCAATGACGACAACCATCCCAGCCTTAGTCACATAATGTTGATTCGCCTCAAGAAGTGCTTCCTCAAATTCAATCATATTGCCTTCGCCGTACCTTTGAATATTCCCATCCGACCCCGCAACGAGCCAATTCATAATTTCATCCCCGGGATCTACGGCAAATACAGCTTGCTTCATATATCTTCCACCCCCACTACTTCCATTCCCGGTATTTCTGATTTCAATAAATGAACCGCCCTTAAGAGTTCTTTATCGGCCCCAATTAACAATTTCATTTCGTCTCGAGAATATATCTTCTTCTTACCCGGCCAATTCTCTTGGCCATATTGACTCAGAACAATTTCGTCATCTAGTGTGGGCGAATACACCCTGACATATTTAACTTCCTCGTCAATAATTTGACGCCAAGCTTCCATTAGCTGTTTATTCCCTAATTGGCTAATATCAAAACCTTCATCAGCATATCGCTTCTCAAGTCTATCTAACATGCCTTGCGCTATCACCTCAAGGTCAGTTCCTCGGTTTTGTTTAACGCCCCGGCGCGAATGGAGGATCTGGTTTTCTAGAGTTGTATACCCCATTGCTCCAATTCCTTAACCACTCCGTCGAATTCTTCTGGTTTATTTTTAGCAAGCCACTCCAACCAGAGCAGCCCATACAGCGTTAAATCCATTATTGTAGTAGCTTTCGATTCATCGCCTAAGTTTCCAATAACCGGATTACCATCGATACCGCTGGTCATAATAGCTTCAATTCGATCGTATTTTCTTGTTAAATTGCTGAAAAGCCCAAGTAATTCACCATGTTTTGCATAACTATCGCGATATACCGTGTTCTTCTTAGCACACAACTTAATCATCGCTTCAGACAACCGACTAAGATTCGCGGTCAATTCCCCTGGCCGCGTTTGATCACCTTCCGGCCTGAATTGTAAATATGTTTTTGGTTGTTTAGGTGGCTCCCCTCCCTCACTTTCCTCGATCAAGTGGTCCAAATATTCATCCGTCATTCCCCCGCTCATATTAGCGCCTCCCCGTCATCATGCATCACATACGTGGCTGCCACTATTGGCAATTGTTCAATCCCTAGCTCATCTACGATGTTACCTTGCTCCCAGCCTTGCCTCATTAGGTGCGTGTACATATACCTGATTATTTCAACCTTCCAATCGCAAAGCACCATATCCCGAATGTTTTCGGTAGCTTCTAGAAAATAGCCGTCCTGAATTAACATCCAAGTTGACAATGCCTCTTTAGTAAGCTTCAAATATTCATTCTTAACAGAATATATCTCAACGTCTTTCCCTGTAATCAGCCTATCGATAATATCATATGTCTTTTGAACATCTGCCTCAAACTCTTCCGGGCTCTCCGACTTAATTGGCAACGGTTTAACTGACTTATAGATATCGTATTTATTCCAAACGTGGTGATAATGAGCCGCAGCTTTAACCTTACTATTCGGTTGATGATAGGCTTTATAGTATGGATTGCTTTCGTAGACATGCATGCTATCACTGTATTGAATGTACCGTCCAATCTCAACGCCTAAATAACCGGCAAGCACTTCCTGAATCACACTAAACTGGACAATGTTGGTCGAACAATAACCCCAAACAAAATCATTAGAACGATTGAAGACCGACATATTCAACTTGCCGTCCCGAACCTTAAAGCTGATAGCGATATTGCAAGGCGTATCTTTGGTTTCAATCTCCGTATTATCCCTAGATGGATTCCAAATAGTCATAACTGCTTGACGGCTGTTGAGATCTGCCTTCAATCGCTTATAGCATTGTTCTAACTGGTTGATATATTTGCTCCTTCTCCCTGGTGATTCCATCAACCTTTGACCGTAAGCTCCATGAAAATTATTTCCAATACTCCCGTCCCTCCTGACAAATTCTCCTTCATCAAGATACTCATTTAAACGTGGGTTAAAATATGTAATAAACCCAGCATCACTTTTACCGGCCAATAACCACAATGATTCAGCTAAAAGGAAGAACGGGTTTAAGCGCCGGTATGGTATTGTCAGCACCCTTTTTTGAGGCTGCTCTAAGACACTTATCATCGGTTGTAATTCAAACGTCTTTTCCCCCTTTACTGTTATTTCTGTTCCCTGGCAAATACTCTCAAATGCCCTCACGAATAACTCGTTTGGGTAAGCTGCAACCATTTGATTGATGGCCAGCTCCTTGTGAAAACCTTCCCTACTCATAACTATTCCTTTCCTCCATATAACGACCTCACTGTCTCCTCAATAGCTTCGTTGCATTCTTCTATTGTCATATTGGTCAATATTCCTGCCACCCTAGTCATGTGGTCGGGGAGCACGCCCGTCCCGCGCTCATACCATAGGAGCTTAATATCAAGTTGTTTCTTAACTGTTTTTACTACGTTTATGCCAGTAGCTTCTAGGCTATAACGTCGCCGAGTTGGGTGAACGCATTTTTCGCCGTCAGCAACCACGCAACCTTTTGACCGACAACTCCGGCAGTTTCCTTGAGAAATTAGGTAGGATTTTTCTGTTACGCTTTCAATATATTTCGCCGCCAACTTATTCATAATATTCGCCGTCAACCGCTCCAAGTTAGACAGCCTATGAAAGATAGCCATCTTCTCAAACTTGAGGATAGTATCATAAGTTGATTGCAAAGATATGATGTGAAAGAGTGGATAATTTTTAGCCAGCTTATTGAAGTCGGGAGCACACCAAGCACAACCGCCATTCTTCTCATGATTACTGCACCCTACACAATAATCCGCCTTATTGCCTTCGAGCAAAATTATCTCTTCAGGCTTAATAACCTTGTGATAAACTTTCATTGGATACTCGCTGCCGCTCCCGGTTACATGAGTAATCCCAATAGTGCTCACATTACACCTCTCAATATCTTGATGAACTCCGCCGTCTTTTCGTAGCCGTTTGTATTTTGTTTAAGCAAGCCGTTAAGCAACATAAATCTCGTCCAACCTTCGCAAGTCTGTTTATCTTCATCCAACCAAATAATCATATCCTTCACCCTAACATACCGGGTGTTGTAAAACAGCTCCCGCAACGTTTCTTTATCGGCCAAAAACTCCTTAATTTTCGTTAAGCGTTCTTCAACCTTACGCTTGTTTGCCAGTTTAGTGTCACTGTAGTGGGAATAGCCTAAGCTGCCTTTGTTGTAAATCTCATATAAAAACTCTACCACCTTGGTCACGTGGGCAGGCTCAACTATGATCTTTTCGCCGGTTTCGTCCGTACTGAAAAGCCTCGCCGCCATGGATACTGATAATCGGGCTATCTTGATTCGCTGATCAGCACCCTCAACTAAGGGGATAGTCGAACTAAAATTCTTGCCCATTAGTTTGGCATGCCCCAAGATAGCCTTAACTGCTTTCGGCTTAAACTCAATTTGCTCCGACCTTCGGCTCCAGGCCCAAAGAACTAGCTTATTGCAAAGATCAGCTGTATATATATGCTCCTTCTTATCTTTTTCGCCTTGGTTAATGATATCCGGGTCAACTTCTTCAGTGGCACAACTGATAGCGAAGTCAAAGCGGCTGATATCTTCGGGCTTACCGATAATATCCTTGATAGCTTCAATGCCGAAAGGGTACTCGCTAAGCGGCCTATTATCCCTGGGGTTACTGATCCAAATAAGCCTAGTTCTGGCGTGAGTTTTAGATGTTTGAACCATCGTAATTTCGGCAATACCGCTACTCCTGATTCCCGACATTTCGCCTATCTTTGCTTGGCTTAAGCCAGTGACTTCATCAATAGCTACAAGCCTGCGATCATTTAGCGGTATTTTTCCCCAAGCAATAAGCCAACCATTTGCGGTTGGTATCATACCCCCAGTTAATCCGGCCTTACTTGAGCTTTCCCCCGTAACCATTTCGCCCACTCGGTAATGACTCATCAATGATTGAACAGCTTCCGTTTTGCCCGTCCTGGTGTCGCCTAAGAGCATGCACTCACACCAACCACGTTTGAGCCGCTTGCCTTGAAAGTTGAATGATAATCCTGAATGTATTACTAGATCTATCGCCATCAATAAATCATTACGGCCATATATTTGGGTTACATTATCTGTTAAATCTTCATGTATTTTCTTTAGCTTATGCTCAATAGCATCATCGTTAGGCGCACATTGAAAAACCTCAAGTTCTTTCTTTATCTCCGGTGTTAATTCAAATGCCATAACGCTATCTTGAGCCAACTCCGCTATTTCTATTAATAAGGTAGTGTGCTGAGTTTTGGGCTCAACGGTCGATAGCGCTACAAGCGTATATGATTGATTAGCTACAAGCCCGTGCCCCACATAAAAACCCATTGCTCGAACATAATTTTGTTCTGTTTCCCCGGCATCTACTTCAGGTATGAGGTGAACCATCTCAATATTCATATATCCTTTGGTTTCCCGGCTAACATTGCCGCAGCCTTTGAAGACTGCTGCTTTTTTTCGTATAACTTCCCATAATCTATCTTTGTTGACATTAATCATTTCTAAAACAACTGGATCTTGAGCGTTAAACTCTTGAATCTTTTCCCCACTATATTGCAGGCTGCACAAGGTACACTTTTTGTCACCAGGTCGATCGCATTTATATTTAACTTTGGAGGGAATTGTAAATGAGGATTCCCCCTTCCCGGCTACAATTGCATTTATTCTACACCTCTTGCCTGTGAGCGCAGCCCTATCGGAAGTGCTTAAGTGCGTATCAATTGGGAAGTCCTTACCTTTTTCTTTTTCAGTTTGTTCATAATCAGGCGATCGTGCCATCAAGCCCTGGAAGTCTTTCTTACCTTGGCCATTACCGTGGAAATAATCAGTAATGTCTGAACCCTTTTCCTCCAAAGGTAGCAATACAATCTTGGTAACACTGGCTACCCTAAATAAGTTTTGAGCTACCTTTCTGGCTCCGGAAGTGCCCGGTGCATCAACGTCATAACAAATATAAACTTCTTTGCCCTTAAATAAGGCGTTCCATTCTTCCTTCCAAGTACCCGCTCCGCCCGTGACAGTAACTGCGTTGAACCCTAACTGATTGGCAATAATGGCATCCATCTCGCCCTCGCATATCAAAATAGTATCATCATCTAAAGAAGTAACCGGGAATAGCCTTGCTGCGCCATGCCCCCGCTTGTAAGACGTCATCTTAGGTTCTTTGCCCTTAGCTCCCGGTTTGTATTTACGAACGTTTACAATGCGTCCTTGCGCGTCCTTGATGGGGATAGTGAGCCGCTCGAAGTCCCAACCTAACTGGTATTTCTTTATGGTTTTTTCCGATATTCCTCGTTTAGTTTCAAGCCACTTTTTCTTCTTAGAAGATTTCATTAAGGTTTCGTGCCAAGCCTTAACTTCTTTTTCTAGAGTTTGATATTCTTTCTCAGTTCTAATATTGACCTTGATAGGCTGTTTGGGTTGCTTCTTCTGAGGTTCATCATCGTCAACCCATTCGCCGGTAGCTTTTTCAACTGCCTTCTTAGCGGTGGGAAAATTACTATTATGCTGTTTACGATGAAAGTTATAAGCATCACCGGCCTCACCGCAGGCAAAGCACATATATTTGCCGGTTGTCAAATTGATTGACATTGAGGGGTTTTCGTCTTTGTCGTGAAAGCAGCACGATACCTGATTTTCACCTTCTTTGTTTCTTAGTTTTTCGAAATATTGTTTATAGAATGAGTAATATTTTGCCATATAGGCACACTTTCTACTTTATTGGTCACTTTAACCCTCTCCTTTTGAGAGAGTTAAATAGATAACTAAATAATAAATACTAAATAATAGATAAATAGAAAAAAGAAATATCTATGATATAGATATTCCTAATAAAATGACAAGCCCTAAGGGTGAACCGCAGTAAGTCCGAAAGGAGGAGATTGTTTGAACAGTAACAATCTCAAAAAAGGAGAGCCCGGTCACAGGCAGAAACTTACTGAGGTTCACTCTTGGGGCTTGAAGGTTTATTGTATACGCTCCTTTCTTTTTCTTTCCGTGACCACCTTACAATAACTATCATAATACATAATGTTGTGCCATAACCAACTATTTTCAGAAAGTTTTAAAACACCGCTCGCTACCTACAAAAACGCATTAGACATATCACTTTTACATATTTTACACATATGCCTATTTGTGTAATTAGGGAATTACTATTAACGTAATAATAAGAACCCGCAGGTTACGGAATCACGAAAAAAATTATTGACCCCCGGTGAGGCAGATTTATTTTTCAAAAATAAATTTTCACTAAAAGTTTATTACCCTTTAGGGGTCACATAATTTTTTTTTCACGTAACCCCCGGTAGAGCGCTTGTCAACTTTTTTCGCCGCTCGCTAGCGTTTTAAGAACCCCCTGGTAGCAGCGTCGGGCTAGACATACCGCCTTTTTTCGCAATGTTTAAACCGTATTCGCAATGCTTACGGACTTCACAAAAGCGCTCGTATAAGGATCACTATTTCAAAAACCTGTTTCATGATGCTTATTGACTATGTCTCCGCCTTTTTAACTACGCTCGCTTACTTATTTTAACGAGAAAAAGACCGGGCAGTTTGAAGCCACCCGGTCAATTTTGTGCTCAATATTGCGCCACTAGCTAGAACGGAATGTCGTCGCTAATCGCTTTTCCTCCGAACTTTTTGTCGCTCGCATTAGTTGCCGAAATGATGTTCCTAGTATTGCCCCCGTAAGTGTGTTGCGTAAATGTAGCCACGAAATTCAAGCCACTCAAAGACGCGGGATCAAAGTTCCAATCATCCCTAGCTTCAGGGACGTCGATTCCCATCCCCCTAATAATCGGGAGCGTCCGCCAAAGAGCATTTTCGGAGAACGGAAGCCAGTCACGAATCATTTGCCCCTCGTAGTTTCCTTCCATAACCTTTACGTCAATTTGAACACTAACGTTGCCGGTTTCTTCTTTTTCTTTTTCGATAGCCTTTTCCACCTTCACCTCATAATCACCGTCAGGCAGAAGTGCGCCGCGCTCGCTGTTTGTGTTAACCCTTACCATCTTTTTTCTTGTCCCCTTCCAGGTATCCAAATATCTTAGACATTGTTGGGTCTTCCATTACATCAGGAAGTTTCCCCGTTCTATCCCCAGCCGCAATATGCGGTATGCTGGTGAACAGAAGTTTAGTCTTTACTCCATCGTCAGTTTGTTGCTTGTACATCCGAGCACATATATCTATGTAGCCTATAACCTCTTCAGGCAATGACTTCCCGACGATAGCTGGCACTAGCTTGCTGCCAACGTCTTCATCCTTTTGAAGCTTTTCCCAAGTCACGAAAATAACATGCATCGGTAAGTCACGAAAACCCTTAATCGTTCTCACCAACAAATCCATAGTGCGACCATAATCACTTTGACCCGGCGAATCTCCATACGGTCGTTTAACGCTGGCAAACTCATGGATCGTATGCCGCATAATCCTATCCTCTAGATCCCTAAGGTTATCAATTATGACGGCCTCATAACCGCTATCCCCCTTTGCCAAATATTCGTACAACTTCAACATTTGAGGATATCCACCCTCAAGCCGAACACCATCTAGGTGAGGTATGTCCCGGTCGATTGATTTTGTGCCACTTTCGGTATCAATCAAGAGCGTCCGGTATTTTTCCCCCATGGTTGAAGCAAGTCGAGTTTTCCCAACTTTTGGTTCACCGTAGATAATAATGCTGTAAGTTTCTTCTTCTTGAATATCGGCTATCGGCTTAATTAGTTCTTCAATTCCCATCTTTCACCCCCTAAGGTAAATAATCTGCTTCTTTAAACAAGGCATTAACTACGTCTTCAACACCGCCCCCAGCGATCTTAACCTTACAAAGAGAATTGTAAGAACAACTTCTACACCAATGAGACGGCGTCATAATAGGCTCTCTTTGTCCTACCTGCCGCATTAATTTAGCAACAGACTTCAGCGATTGAACGTCATGATTAATCTCGTACTCATTCCGGGTAACGCGCTCAATGTGGTTGGTCTTTATCGGGTTAGTTTCAAGGTAATCAAGATACTCCTCATAATCAACCTCTTGGAGCCCTTCTCTCTCAATGGCTGCCCGATAAAGCCTCGGTGTTGTCAATTGGTTTTTTGCCACACTTAACTTTTTGTTCTTCAAGACTTTAGGCTCAGACAACGCAACTTTCTTCAAAAAATTGTACTCAATCCTAGGGCGCACCCAACCATAATGTTCTTTCATCATTAAGGAATAAACAGTAGGCTGTGTGTCTAGTTGTAAATCAATGTAGTTGTCGTAAAGGCTGCTTGCCGTTTTGTGTTCACGGATAAGCGGCGTTCCGTCAGGGAGCTTGCCCAGTAAATCAATGTGTGCCTTAAGCACAATATTCGTTCCGGGCAACCGAAGTTCAAATTCGCACTCCACATCAATCACGGCAAAGTCATCTTGTTCTAGCGCAAACCGATGATACTGATTCAGCATTGAAACGCCTAAATGGAAGTCTTCCTGAGCACGCTCTTGGGCCTCAAGATCAAACTGATTGTCCGGCAACGTAAGCAGATATTGCATTTCTTCATCGTACTTATCTGCGAATTTTGCTAGGGCTCGTGCTCTGGCTTCACGGTAAGCTTCTGGCTTAGTTACAACACCCCGTATTCGACCATCGTTCATCAAATTTTTAATCGTCAAATAGAACTCAGCCAATGCTTCATGGATTAAGCTGCCCAACCATAGGGAGCGCGGTGTTACTTTCGGCCTTAACCGACGAACGAACTCCCAATAATATTTAGCTTCGCAACCCAAGTAAGAATTCCGCTTGCTGTTGCTAAGAACTTGTAGTTTCGGCACCTTCACCCCCTAGTTCTTCAATCTCCGCTTTAAGCCCTTCCAGTCTTTCGATGAGGCTATCAAATCTAGCCTTATCAATATCGCCATTGCCGTAGGCTCTCGCTATCCTTCTTCGAAGGAACGCAATTTCTTCGTTCGCACCTTTAGACAATGTTTTTGCCACTTGCAATCACCCTTTCTAAAACCTTCTTGTTGTCAAAAATCGACTTAAACAGTTTTGATTTCCCGCTTACAGTTTCCTCAACTATTTCATCCACACTCCCCCTTACCACTATGTCATATATAGTCACATTTTCCTTCTGGCCTATGCGGTGCAATCTATCTTCTGCTTGCCCATTTTCGCGCGGCGTCCATTCTCTATCCAACCGAATACACCGACTCGCTCGGTATAGGTTGTACCCCTCCGCTTTCTTAATTGTGCCCAAGAATAACCGTCGCTTACCGGCTTGGAACTCTTCAATCAATTCCGGCTCGCCATCATACAAGGCAATGTCATTAGCCTTCAACACTTTGGCATCAATCAAATATTGTGCCAGGTAGCGTAGCGGCTTGCGGAACGCACTAAAGACAACCAGGCCATCTTCAGGTGCAGTGCTTTCCAATACATACTTCACAAACTCAAACTTGTTGTTTTTCTTTTCAATGATATTCTCGTCAAGAGTCCTAGCTGACACCGTTATCTGCCTGAACCTTAGAAGCTGAGTGAGCACGCTTGATATATCGATAACTTCATCGTTGGATACCTTGACAAATAGATCCTCAAGAGCTTGCCGGTACATTTCTTTTTGCTGGGTTGTTAGCTCAACATAAATCGTTTGGTGAGTCTTATCAGGCAAGTCCTTTAGGACGCCGGTAGAGCCCTTCTTAAGCCTCCTAATGGTCATGTGCCTTAGGTCGTAAGCAAGCTTATCACTATGGGTCTTAACAACCTCGAGGCCAAAGCCATTGTGTCTCAGGTCACAATACTTTTCCATGAAGCGCCAATAGCTCCCGTACAAAGTAGGCTCTAATATATTGAGCAATGACCAAAAATCCTCAGCCTTGTTCGTTATGGGCGTGCCGGTTAAGAAGAAGGCATAATCGCTTTTCACCTTTTTGACCGCCTTAGTCCTTTGGGATTTACGGTTGCCTAGATAGTGGGCCTCATCAACTATCAATACGTCAATGTCCTTGCGCTTTTGAAGTTCAGGTAGATCCCGCAAGCCTTCATAATTTACGATAATGAAACCGCTCTCGTCAGCGCCAACTTCATCTAGCTGCTTTTGCTTAACCTTAGTTGATCCATCCAATACCCAAACTTTAGCCTTGGGCAACCACATAGCTATTTCAGCCACCCAATTAGGCTTCAAATTATTCTTCACGACTGTTAACACCTTGCAGGGATTGCCCACCTCAATAGCAACAGCCTTGGCAGCCAATAAGGACTGAACCGTTTTCCCGAGGCCCATTTCATCCGCTAACACGCAACGCTTGGCAGTTATTAGGTACTGGATCCCCTGATTTTGATAACTATAAAGCCCTTCTCTATATAGAGGGGCATTCTCGTAACCGTTTTTAATTATGCTATCAAGGGTTTCTATCTTATATAGTGCTGTTTGAATGTATCGCTCAACTTGAGCTGTTGTGTCAACATTAATGCCTATGTCGTTATAGGCGTTAACAAGAGCTTGATAATTCTCTAAACCTAGCGGTATTTGCCAAAGCTGTTTCGCCTTAGACCAATTGCTACCCGGTATTTGTTTGGGGATTACCCTGAATTGATACTCCGTTTGGAGCCTGAAACGATTACCGCTAATAGACAGCTTTGCTAAGGTCATACCTCTATTATCGCCTACAGTGCTGCACCAAAGTACCCTTTTTAGAAGAAAATACAATAAATATTAGAAAAAACCTGAATAAACTTGTAAAAAGTATTTACTTCCCTTATAAAATACTTTATAATAGAGTTTGTAAGCGAACCTTGACATAGTGAATCCGCCAGAACCGAGTGGTCAGAGCGGTGAAACAACTAAATAAGAGCTCAGCCGAATGAACTCCGAAAACGTAGGGAAAGCCGAAAGGCGCGGAAGTAGGGCATAGGGAGAGCCAAGCAATAACAAGTTGCTAAGAGTAGCTGATTGAATAAAAATCCTTAGTTTGGTTCTTCAATCAAGCGACACGTTTAACGGCGTACCGTGGCGAGGCATGGCAACCAGCTGCTCCTTGGAACTTGTTAACAAACCGCTTACTTTGAATTGTCTCGGGAAACTAAAAGATTCCTAATCCCTTCTCACTAGGGGTGCGTAGACAATGGTGCAGTTACTCAGCACAAGAACCCAGGTGATTCAAAGTAGGCGGAAAGAAGCGACCACAAGGAGGCACTTATGTTGAAAAACGTGCAAATGAAAATCAGGCCGACCGAGGGCAGCCAAAACTACACATTGTTCGAAGCCGGTACAAGGATCGAGCTCAGCTACACAAACCCAATCGACGGGAAGACGGCGGAAACACGCTACGTGACACCGGAGCTCATCATCCAATTACTTGAGAATGCAGCCATCGACGCTTACACAGCAGAAAGCTAACGGAGGTCTTTCATGAAATGCTCTAAATGCGGTGGTGAATATGAAGTTCAGCCCGACGGTTCGCTTAAGTGTAAGGATTGCGATAATTGGGTGATAGACTTTAGAACAAGCCACTTAGATACAACTCCGCAGTTACCGTTTGACGAACGACGGTGCCGGATTTGCGGGGTGCCGAGGAAACGCTGTTGTTGTTAAGGGGGTATCATGAAAAAATATTTCGTAGTTGAGAGATACAACGGTAAAAGTATGCGGATTCCGAAATTCGAAAACGCTGTGAATTTAGCGAGAATTCATGCTGAAGTAATAGCCGAAACTAAAGGCTTGCTGAGCCACGAGTACCACGTGGATGTTGTCGATCAAGACGAATCCATAATTGTTAGGATTGATGCCCTGCGTTTAAGGGTATGGAATCAAAGGGAACTGTAGCTTAAATGGCATAAAGCGCCGGGCTCATAATCCGCGACTTGGGGGTTCGAATCCCTCCAGTTCCACTATTCGACGAGGTAATCCTGTGGCTGAGATGTGAACTTGGGTAGTCACGGGGGTGGACGCTGGATAAGGCATGTCATGGAAGGTCGTGAGTAGCCTAGAAGGTGAAACAGAGAATGGGGGGCGGGTGTCCCAAGCCGATGCTCCGGTAGTCGATGAAGGCGTATCGCGTGATGTAGCTCAGCGGGAGAGCGCTTCCTGAGAAAGGGAGAGGACGGGGTGTTCGAATCCCCCCATCACAGCTAAATAGAAACAAAAGGAGGCACGGTCACATGCCAGAAAAAACGTGGGAGAAAGAGGAAATTCGCACAATGCTCGAAACACGAGATGTAGCGGTCAGGAAGGGATTGGTTTCGATCCTCAAATTTCAAACCAGGCAAGAAACTGATACCGAGGAAACTATCGAGGATAACGGTGTCGGGTTTAACGGTGCTGATGCTCCTTTCCTAACGTCACTAGCCAAACAAGTTGCGGCTGGTCGGCCTTTATCAACTAAACAAATGACATTTGGCCGCAGAAGCATGCTGAAGTATGCAGGGCAACTTGCTCGGATCGCAAATGGCAAACAAGCCAGTTGAGAAGAATAAAACGGAAGGTCAACAGTTCAAATAGCGCATGAGCGCTAAGAAAGGAGAACGCCTATGTTTTCATATGTTGAATTGGAGGATCACCCTACATGCTTTGTTCCTGGGTGTTCAAATCCTCGGAAGTTAGTCAAAGGGGGGAGATATAAAGGAGGCTATGCCCAAACTTGTGAGCTGTGCGCTGGGGATACCAACTTGCGAACGGCAGCAAGCAGAGCTAGGCGTGAGTGGTTAGAGGATAATGGCCAGCCTTCACCGCCTGAACCTACTAAGTACAACAGGGGCAAGATCAGAGTTGAGCAAGCCAGGGAAATCTATAATTCAGCGGAATATTTGCTGAAGAATGGGTTGGGCATCCACGACGATTTGGTTGGTGAAGCTCACGGTGTTTCGGGAAATACTGTTATGCGGTTGCGGCTCACCCCATCAAGGTGGAAGATCCCGCTACCGCCCCTGAAAGCAGGGAGGGGTAGACCTAGGAGGGTGCCTGGTCAAATCGCTAAGGTTAAACAATACCTTCAGGGTCAAGTAAATACTGAACCAACAGCGCCAACAGCGCCAGTTTTGCCGCCAACTGAATCAACCAACGGCGAAGACGATATCGACGCCGCGCTGGCAGTTATTGGCCGGGCAATCAGCTCAAGAGATACCCGGATTGAAAGCCTTGAGTTTGAGAACAACGTACTTCGGCAAGGTCAGACCAAGCAGGTCTACAACCGTATAGCCGAGATGATGCTGAGGAGATTTGGCAATCAGCTACTAGGTAAGGAAGGTGACGAGCTTGAGCAAACGCTTGAGCAACTCATGAAACAAACCCCGGCACAAGGTCGGACTAAACAATAGAAGCGGTAGAACGCCGCTTCTCACGGAGAAAGGCAAGTATATGCACAATTTATTTGGAGAAAGGTTCTTGAGTAAGAGAGTGCCGCCATGGCACCGCCTCGGGCAAATAACCGAGAGCGATATGGGCGCAGCTGCGGCTTTTGAAAAGGTCGGTTCTTACACGGTGGGCCTCAGGAATTTGAGGCTAACGGACGGAACGGCCATCGACCAAAAGGCCATCGTGCGCGGTAAGACCAAAGATGATCCGCACCGCCGAGTCTTCAACGTGGTCAGCAGCAAGTATCACCTGCTCGCCCCGCAAGACTTTTGCGACATCTGGGACAACAAGGTCGGTCGCCCGGTTGAAACCTTAGGCGTTCTCGGCCAAGGTGAAAACATCTTTATTACTACTAAGATGCCGGGCATGGACATTCACGGGGACGAGATCGAAAACTACCTTGTTGCGGTCTCACCCATGAACGGTACTCAATCGGCCAAGGTTATGGTCGCCCCCATCAGGGTTGTATGCCAAAACACCTTGAGTGCAGCTGAAGGGTCTTGCACCGAGGTCTACCGGATCATCCATGACCGGCACATCAAGGCGAACATTGCCGCCTGGATGACCGACGTTTATGGTCGGTCGGAGCAAAAGCTTGAAACACTCAAAGAGGCTTTTGATGCCTTGGCCAACTTCAATGTGACCAAGAGGCAGGTTACGCAAGTTCTTCAGGCCTGCTACCCGATGCCGGATGCACCGCAGCGCAGCGTTTCTACGGAAATGACGGAGAAGCGGCAAAGGTATCACACCTTCGAAATGGAGCGCGTGAACAAGCGACGTAATGCCGTGCACGAGCTTCTTGAAGGTGACGGTACTGCCCTTGACAACAAAGCGTGTAAGGGTACTGGCTGGGGCTTGTACAACGGTATTGTCGAAGTTGAAGACTACCGGAACAGTCGCGGCGAAGATGGTGCCGCCGATCGAAGCGTTCTGTTCGGCACCCGCGCCAAGGTCAAGGCGACCGCTTACAACTCACTGCTTAAGCTGGCCAGTTAAGCCAAGTTGACCAGGAAAGGTGGGTCTCTGTGCTTCAGGGACCTACCCTTAATGGCCAAGTTAATTATCTATAAAGGGTGTAAGGGTGTGATAAAAATGGCGAGAGGAAGACCGATACCGGGACTGGAACAAGCGATTGAAGCATTTCTATATGAGCAACCCGGAACAACAGCAAGAATAATCCATAGAGGCTGCGAAGGTTCTTTGGGAACCAGGCTGCTACTATCTACCGTTAATTCAGCTTTAAGAAGATTGACAAGAGAAGGAGTTTTAAGGAAGAGGTCGCCAGAAGGCAGGAAAGTTCCGTTCATATATTTCCCGGAGGAGAAGGAGCAAGAGAATGAAGAGTAAAACATACGTCGGTAAACGATATGAAGAAAGCAATGTTGTCGTGGTTATTGCGGAAGGGCAAAGCCCGGTACGCTTAACACACCACGTTCAGCATAGCCTCGACGGATTCAATTGGGGATACGAGGGTAGTGGCCCAGCGGAGTTAGCCCGGTGTATCCTATGGGATCTTATAGGAGAAGAACCTAAAGATGCCGTATACCAAAGCTTCAAGCGGGAAGTCATTGCCGCGCAAACCAAAGACGCTTTTCACCTTACGTCCGAAGATATAGACCATTGGCTCAAAGATTGGATGGAGAGGAGCGCCGAAGATGCCTAGATGGTATAAGGTAGCGCTTTCTGTATTTGCGGTTTTCTTTTTTATTGGGATCTACCAAAGCATAAGGGTTGAACCGAAACTAACTAAAAATGAAAAGCAGATCATAAATTGGCTTGATGAAGCAAAGGCCGAAAGAGACACCGTTAAAGCTTATGGTGTTAAGGTTGAGCAATATGTAAACCTTTCCGATGATGCTTATTTCTCCATTCAAGCTGCAGTTGATGACGGCGACGATGCAATTCTAGCCGCCGAAACTTCAGTAGAAACGCACGAAAACTTACTTCAAGCGCTTTACAAACTCGATGCTCCCGAGAGCTTTAATGAATCACGTGGAGATATATCTACCGGCTTGCGCCTACGGAAAGAAGCTTCCGTTCATTTTGTGAACACTACAACTAAGCCGTCACTAAAGGAACAATCACTACTTACTGAAAAGTCAGAGCGTGCTATATTGTGGCTTCTTTCCGGGCTAGCCGGAACAAAGGACGAATTGAGAAAGTTTTCTGTTCAATAAAAAGAAAAGACCCCCACCCGGTTTCCTCGGGATGGGGGTCTTTTCTGCGTTTAGTTTCCTTTGAGTTTGTCTCTCACACTGTTAGCGTAATTTGCGCCACCAGAAAGGATAAGCCCTGAAATAGCGATGTTAACGATTTCATTGTTAATGATGTCAACCGGCACTAGCTGTAGGCTGGTCGCAAAAGCAACACCAAAACCAACAACGAGTGATAGCCAACCACTGACACCAGTTAGGCCAAGCTCTTTAGCCTTTTCAGTAATGGTCTCAACTAAAACAGAGGCCAAAATGACTTCTACCATATTATCACCTCCCAACTAAAAGGGGGAAATTGCTAAGCGAGTCTCGTTGAAAACCAAGCTCTTGAAGACAAGGTTATCTGACCAACGAAATCGCCTAAAGGCATCCCGTGGACTTCCCTGGCTTTGAGCGATTTTAGCTCAGCCGCTCCAGTTTGTCCCGCCTCGTTTGTCTTCGTCACCCATACTTTAATGCTCGACTTATGTTGATTCGCAATATACAAAGCCGTATCTTCATCTAAGATGACATGGCCGTGCCGTTTTCCTATTTGTTCCATTTCCCTTCCCTCCTGAGCCGGTTGACTGCGCTGCACCGGCAACCATTCATCCCACATCATATCTTGATCATCAAAGCGATTGCCGGTATTTCCGATATAATCTTGCTGGCCGCCCCAACCTTCATAAAAAGTAATATGCAGGTGCGGAGAATTATTGGCCGTTCCCGACCAAGCTAATAATTGCCCTTGCTTTACCGGGATTGAACTTTTCCCCTTGAGGCTGAAGTGGATTTCTTTTAGGTGAGTGTTGTAAACCTCATAATACAATTTACCATTCCGAGCAATAGGTTCGTCAAGAATGTAGCGAACACTAAATGGGTCGTTAGGCGGAAGCAACCATTTTGCTTTTACGTGACCATATTCCGCGTACCTAAGAACTCCGTCACCGACGGCAACAATTGGTGTGCCCCTCGGAACATTGATATCGCACCCGGCATCAACCCAGTAATCGCCCCTTGAAGCCTTATTGATATGGTTGATATCTACTGGAAAGATATATTTAGGCATATTAGCTCCTTTCTGTTGGGGTTTAGGGGGTACTAGCATAAGGGTCACGCCCTGTTCGTGGCTTAGAGTGGCTCTCCGGGACTTGACTTCTTTGTAGTCATATCCCCGCAGGTCAGCTATACTAAAAATATGGACATTCATTCAGACCTACCCCCTGGCATCATTGAAAACCTTTTTGGAGGTAATTTAAACACTTTACACTACGCAAGACGTCGCGACAGAGGAAAACGGCTTAAAGTCCTGGAGCGAGATAACCATACTTGTGTTAAATGCGGTTCCACGAAAAGTTTACACGTCCATCATAAATTACGAAATGGGCTTGGCGTCGTTGATGAAGTTGAACATATGGAAACTCTTTGCTATTTTTGTCATAATGACATCCATTCTTAGAATTCTGAGTCAACTACAAATAATTGCCTATCTGGAGCTGTTTCAGTTTTTCCGGCTGCGCTCTCAAAAGATATTTCACCTATGGAGGTTCCTGATGAAGAAAAGTTACTTGTTGAAAAATCAAACCTTATTACCGCTCCCGTTGGGTTGGTGATTTGACCGTTAGCCGTGGAACCTGACGTTATGGAGATAGTAAAAGAATTAGCCGTAGTTCCAACTTCTCTTACTTTTAGGTTGGCCGTAAAACCGGAAAGATTAGGCGTCGTGCTTCCACTGCCAGTTCTTGATATTGTGTACTCAATACTAGGCAGCGAATCATTTACCGTTATTCGAACTTCATCAAGGCTCATATCAACACCAAATTTCTTTCTTTATCTATTAATGTAATCCCTCTAGTTTTGTCAATTAGCTGCAACGTTCTTTCAATAAACAAGTCACCAAAAACTGGCGCAGCAGCAGTAGATGGTTGTATGTCAAATCCAACATTGATAAATCTGGTTATTTCGGTTGACGATAATGTCCCGTTAAACGAAAACCCGAATTCATCTATTTTCATACTGTTGTCGCCTGTTGTTTGGTTTGCAGGGCAGTTGTTTCCGTAACCGTCATAACTGCCTTAACATTAACCGTGCTACCAAGTTTCATAACCACTTGACTTGAGGCATCTTGTTGTACGTGATGGTAGAAACGTTCGTAAGTCAACGATACTTTGTTAGCTATTGAACCGGCTAGCCCGGTAGATTCGCTTGTGGCATCTGTGAACAATGCATCATTAATTTCGTCAGTAATGTAATTTTGAGCAGTTGTTCCAAATTGAACCCCGACCGTTGTTCCAAGCCTAGATGTAATTGTCCCATCAAGCTGAGTTACTATCAAGCCGCCCATTTGAGAAGTACCTGAGTGAGCAAGTAGGGGCTCGTCCCAAACTTTATCAACGATGTCATTTTGGGCTGTAGTTGCTAGAGCATAACCTGTTTTGTCGTTGTTGGCTGTAAGCGCTGAGGCAGTACCAATAACACTATTAACTTTAGTGTAACCAGTTCCATCGTAATCATCCTCAAGGTTATCGAAGGTAACAGTGGAGCCACCTATTTTCTTAAGGTCGGCCAAAGCTACTGCCGTAGATCCTAGGACTGACTTGGTTGAAGACATTCTAGATGTAATTTGATCATCCATTCGATTCAAAATGAATCCTCCGAATTGACTAGAAGACGCATGGCCAACAGTGGGCTCATCCCAAATACTATCAATAGCAGTTGTAGCTAATTGAGCGCCAACGGTTGTCCCCAATCTGGAGCTGATCAATTCATCTAAATTATCTAAATTATCTATGCGCCCAGTAGTAAGGGCAGTTAATGCGTCTGCCGCACTTGTTCCGCCAACAACTTGAATTACATTTGCCCTAGCAGTTTCTGTTGAACCCAATACTGACTTGGTGCTAGACATCCTTGAAGTAATTGAATCGTCAAGCAGTAAGGTAAACATTCCGCCAAATTGACTTGAAGACGCATGGCCGAGTACTGCTTCATTCCATATCTGACTAATAGCGCATGAACTTAGCTGTACTTCTTCTGTAGTTGCTAAACGAGAAGTGATTATATCGTCTAGCGTTATTCCTATCAATCCACCAAATTGACTTGTAGTGGCATGTAGGGCAACTGTTTCGTCCCAAACTTTATCCGTAATATCATCAGCATATGTGCTTGAAACAGTCACATCTGCGGTTACTGAGGCAACTGCACCCACCACTTTACCTCTAACATCTGAACTAACAAATACAACGGCTGCAATAGTTGAATTTTCAATTGCTTGATCTAGGTCAAATTCATGAGCAGCGCTAGAGGCACCGTAAGTATCAATAATAAGCATTTGATCTTGAACTAATGCTCCAGTTTCGTCTTTAATTTGAATAGCTATCTTTTTAGCCCCCATTTCGGAAGCACTTGTAACTATTTCAAAAACTGCGGCTGAGCCCATCGCTACGCCCGTGGGAGTGTTGGAAAGGTTTCGATAAGTTGAACCGTCTTTAACTATAGTTACATCTGAAGATGCAAACGTAATTATTGAAGTTGAGGCAAAGTTTTGTGTGCTCGCTAAAAGCAAAGGAACATAAAACTTGCCTGATGTACCATATTTGTGTAATTCTGCCATCTATGCTACTCCTCTTTGTATTCCTCTGTTGATGCCCCTAAATGGACCTCGTATTGCTATTAGTTCTACTGGTGCTGCTGCTGCTGCAATTGATTGCGGTGTCATTATATATGTTGGGTAACTTAAAACTTCTTCCGCTTGCCACGTAAGAACATTCCCAGCACCATCATCACCAGTTCCGTTATTGGTATTGCTGCTAATATCAAGAACCGTGTCACCGTTAGCATTTGTTCCATGCGGCTTATCGTCCATTGGCCAGTAGGCCACAAGATTTGCGGGAGCAACCTGTAAGGGTATTCTCTTAACCCTTGAATCGCACAATAAGGCAGCCTGAATAGCAGATAAATCTGTATTCCAAAAAGCTATCTCACCAATAGTTCCGTCCCAATATGATGCAACATCCCTAAGGCTACCAATGAATAAAGAAACAGCATTATTTATATTCCCCATGACCCCGGAAGAAACTGTAGCGCCATTAGATAAGGCACCGTCAATATATATATCAGGCAAATCTCCAGAATATACAAAGGTTGCGTGGTGCCAAGCTCCATCATCTAGGCCAGTAGCCGCTGATGTTCTAACTCGTCTATTGGCTGACCCATTTGTCCAAACCTGCCAAGAAATAGCTCCGCCCGAACTTTGCCTTAATTCTGTGAAAAATCCACGTGTAATATCATATTTAGTAACAAATGTTCCAATTTGGGCAGCACCCAAGGTATTATGTTTAAACCAAACAGCACAAGAAAAATTCCCTGACCCAAAATCCAGTGTCGCATTATCATCAACACTAACTATTTCGTCTGTCCCGCCAAATAGAATAGGCATTACTTTAAAACTCCCGAACTATGACTAGGTACGTCTTTACTTTTAGCTCCGCTTGCTACTGGGCTATCAACAAGTGCTTGAGCGTCGTTAGCATATTGAATTAAAGCTGTTACTTCTGCCGCTGTAAGTTTTGTATCCGTGAGGTCAATTCCTAAAGCCTGAAAATTAGCCTTAGCCGTTTGCAAAAGATTATTACCTTGCTGAAACTTTTCGTCAGCTTCGATAACTGCTTGAACTAACGCCTGAACTATCTTTTGTTTCGCTATCATCATTATCTCCTATGTTGAATATTCAAAAGTTAGCGCTCTGACCTCAGCATCACCTGAAGCAGTATCGCTAGAACTAGCAACAGCTCTGGATAACCTTAAAACGATAAACCTATCTGCCGCTAAAGTTCCAGTAGTAAGCGAAGCTGTTATTTCTTGAATAAAGCCTACGCTAGAAGAAACTGCGACAGCAAAACTTGTGGCGGTCGCAAACCCAGGCACCGTAGAATTAGGGTTCCCGCTCGACAACCCTTTAGTGTCAATATTAAAATCTACTGAGCCTGAGCTTGATGTCATAGTAAATTGAATATTGGCGGAAGGACTGTCTGTATAATTACTAGGCATTTGAAATGTCCACGTAGCTTGTTCTGCTGTTGAAGCATCAAATAGGAGCGCCCATGTATTTTGGCCTCCATCTATTCCTGCAGGATTGGTAATATAGTTAGCACCATCGACAGTTGAGCCTACTATCTTGGCTGATTGAACTGGAAATATTAGTCTTTGTATTGCCATTTATTACCCTTCTTTCTTTTTTGTTTTTGGCGTTGAGTTAATTTTACAGTTTTGTATTACTTCGGCAAGTTTTTCGAAAGCTCTTCCCATTTTGTAAGTAGCTTGTTCCATATGGCTTAAGTGGTTAGCTACAATTTTTTGTAAGTCACTTTCATGCTTAGCGTTAATCTGATCTAATTTTGTTTGCCTTACGTGCTGAAAATACAATGCTGCCGCAAGAACTCCTAGTGCCCCATATTCTAAAAATGATGCATCCATGCCTTCTCCTTAATTTGATGCCGATACCCAAACGCTGGTTGCAGCGCCGGTTGTAGCTTGATTAATTAGATTGGCTCTCACATACGTCACCGGCTGATCAATATTGAAAAGAATATCACCACTAACGTCCCCAGAACTAGTTGCCCAAGTATCAACAACTCGCCATTCCGAAGAGCCTCCGCCAGTTAAACTAACTTGCAATTGCACCGCAGCACTAGACGCCGAAGTTACAACTTGCATCCCTAACTTAGAAAAGGCTGCACCCAAGGCAACCCCTGAGCTAGTTGTGGTTGATCCAGCTGAGGAAAGCAGCCTAATGCTTCCAAGTATTCCGTAATTTCTTCTACCATACGCCATTTAATTCACTCCTTATCTTAATTTCATTGTTCGTAAATTGAATTTTGCATTCTCATCTACAAGCATAATATCAAATTGACCGCCTGCATCGCCAGCTGCAGCTGCAGAAATCGCCGACATCTTAATTTCTGCCCCACTAGGCATTTTTAATGGAACAGTAAACGGGATCCAACCACTGGCCATATCTTTCAAAACTACAATATCTTGGAATAAGAAGACACCTGCTGTTAATGATCTATCAAAACGTTCAACTGTGGCCCTCAGTCGACAATCAATTCTTTGAGAAATACCAGTTACTTGCCAGCCCATAACATAACCAATTTTATCAGAAGGCACTTTATACCTACCGCTTAGTGATTGATTGCCACCAGCCGCGATATATTCCCAAGTTGTTGCCCCATCTGTACTTCTTATAGAAATATTACCTACAGCAGTTTCATTGCTTGTTCCCCCAATTGTTTTAACGTGTGCCCATTGAATAAAATCTATGTTAGTAGACGCAGTTTGAACAGGAGTTGTTCCATTCATAATTAGGGTTTCTTGTTGCTCTATGCCGTCACCATCTAAAAAGTGTAGATCCATAGTGCGAGCGCCGGAACTAGCTGCTTCATCTGCACTGCTATCTGATAGAATTTCTGCACTGACAGCACCCCCAGGAGCATCATAAATTAATGCACTAGGAATTTGCGTTAAATCATCCAAAATGACTTGAGACAATGAATTTTTACGACCCGGTATTGAATACATTCTATAGCCATCAATATGACCTGAAGCTATATGGAAAAAGAAATCCTCGTTTCCCCAAAAAGACACTTAAATCACCACTTTCAATTTAATCTTTGAATTGACATATAAGGGGGTCATCGGCTCACCAGCTCAAAATCTAAACGTGAAGCAGGTGTTTCTAGCTGAATAGTAACCGACTCTTCTGATCCTGATATATTTACACTTACTGCTGTAACTTCAAATATATTTATGCCATTTGTTACTGTTGAAGCAGACATATCCCCTAAGGTCGCAGGCGAAGCATCTAAATCATGTATTTGAATAATATCATTAGGGCGGATAAACCATGCAGGCTTATTGCCGAATTTAGAAAGAATCGGCCCCTTTAATATCATTTGCCCTTTTGCGCGAGGTCTCCCAAATTCTGTTAAAAATTGGTCACCTGCTTCTTCGGCAGCAGTTGTTGATGTTGTGTTAACTTTAATATGAGCTTCTTTGGTAATTCCAAAGTTATCAAATAAATCTATAATTGCAGTGCGGGTAACAGTAGTAGTTCTTCCGTCAGAAGTTAAAAACTCCACCACGACAGAATTAAACATTTCTTGAATTGATTTCCCAGCTAAATCTAATAACCCGTCGTCTACGGATATAAACCAATCAATTGTATCTCTTAATATTGCAGTTGCCCGATAGCGAGGTTTATCGTCTGAACCGACTTCGTAAATACCAGTCTTCCAATCTTCCCCAACAACAGCTCTCTTTATCAGCTCTAAAGGAGTGGTAGGGTTTTCCGCAAAGAAGTCTGTAATTGTTGCTGTGCCAGTATCTATGTCGGAAAAGTCCGTAGATAACGCAGTTGCGAAATCGGGAATAATATCCTTAATAAAATCATCTGCTGTATTGGTGCCGGTAAAATTTGAAGAACCGTTTACCCGAAGACTCGTACCCTTAAAATGCGTTGAACTATTCCCCGTAATAACAGCAGAATTAGCGAGGTGAAAAGCTACACCCTTTTTCCCCGCAGTTAATACAATATCTGTTGATCCTGATTGATTTGTAAGGTCACCTTCTAGGCTAAATTCTGTAACAGGGTTTGTAATGTCGTCGTCATAAGAAGTTAGGCGGCCAAATCTACTAGTGCCAATTCCCCCTCCAAGTTCAAAATCAAACACAACACTGTAAATATCTTGATTGATTGCGTCACTATTAGAGAGTCGATAATAAAGACCCGTAAAAGAAGGAGCGGGTAAAGTCCCATCCCTTACTTTGATAAATACACGGTTGTTGTTGTCTCTATCCGTCCCATCCCAGTTGTTGCCGTTAGGGTACGGCACAGGAGGAGTTACATCCCAATTAGCCGATCCAGTATCTACCCACAATTTTTGTACGAGTTCATCCTTGAGGTGGGATGTGTACCCCACCGCCGTAATAAGAACTTCTCCGCTTTCTGTTACAAGAGGTTCATCCTCTATTCTCCCCAACCAAAGTAATTCGGTATTGTCGTAAATTCTAAGGTCATCTAGTTGTTCAGGTAAATCCATTTCGTTAGGTAATAGAATTTCTGCTTTCTCGCAACCTGCACCAATTAGGTATGAAAAGTTAAGAGTATAAATAGTCGCCGGGTGAAATTGGTTTCCGCCGCCATCTTTTGTGACAATGTTTATACTCATCCGCTTGACTCCGGCGAGAGGAACCTAGCAAAATATTTCATCGTCACCAATGCGTCATTTATACCTTTTTGTTTATTAGTTGCCGAACCTGTAGAAGTTTCAAGAATAACAATATTATTCCTTAGGCCCGGTCGCAAAAGAGGTGGGGAACCGTTCCAAGTTACTCTTTGAAATCCCTTATTGACAGCATTCATATCTGAATCCAACGTAATAGCTTGTCCTTGAGTAGCACCGTCGTTTGCTGTGCTCCCACCGATAAAAACTGCTTCGCCGTCTATCGGTAATAAAACTCCAATGTCTGCATCAAAGTTCTTGTCGGGATTTCCTTCTGTTGTTCCCCTGGCTTCTAATTTAATAATAGGTGTCGGGTTGATTTCGTCTGAAACCCTTGTAATGGGAACATTTATTTCGCCTAAGTTCAGTATTTGAAACGTTGTACTGTTCAACATTGTTACCGTGTCATTTGTGACTACAGTTCCGCCCGCAAAGCCCGCTGATGCCCTTACTTCCGTGTTTGAAGGGGTTTCTGAACGACACCGTAGAAAGACTATATAACGTCCTCGATAATCCTGAACCGAAGATAAAGACCACCCCGCAGCGGGTTGAGTCCATGTTGTGCCTCCGTCTACGGTTTTAATTACTAAGAATCCAAACCCGACTATATAAATAGTATTAGCGTCAACTATATAAATTGCGATTAGAGTAGAACCCGTACCAGAAGCTTGGGCCGTCCACGTTGACCCGTCAGCGGTAACCCGCAAAACTCCGTTGTTACCGGCAAACCACCCCACACTAGAGGAGTTCATTCTAATTTTATTTAGCTCACCAGTTTCATTTGAGGTTTGAGCTGTCCACCCCGTAGAACCGCCCCCCCCAGTAGTTCTAACAAGTGTTCCTGACGATCCACAAGAAAAGACTACATTAGAAGTTGGGGCATTAATGCTTCGTAATGAATCAAAAGCATTTCCGGAATCATTTACCCACGTTGACCCCGCCTCACCGCTGCCAGTAGTTTTAAAGATTGCCCCAAAATCTTCATCATTCCCGCAAGCATATAAAACATTAGAAGTTGGAGCAGTAATGTCTACAATATTAAGGGTTCCAGGTACTCCTTCTAGTTGAGTTGTAATCGCCCCTGTAGAAGTAAATCCGTCTGTAGTACGCATGATAAATGACGCTACCCCGCTCCCAGTAACCCACCCTACATTTGAGGAGCTAAATACTAATGCGTTAAAGTCTACTAAAGTCCCAGTGGCCTTAAGGCTCCACGTCGCTCCTCCATCAGTAGTCCTAATAACTACTCCACTTTTCCCGCAAGCAAATACAGTGTTATCACCTAGAGCTTGAACACCAGTTAATCTAATCCCCACATTTGAGGTTTGTTCCGACCATGTATTAGCCCCGTTCGTGGTTTTAAACACGACTCCGGCGTCACCAACCGCCCAACCTATCGCTGGCGTAGCAGTTGAAAACGAAACTGCGTACAAATCGTCGTTGTCACCCGTAACAGAAGTAAACGCCGAAGTAACAGCAACAGTGGAAAATTCTCCGTTATGCGTAAACCCAGTAGAGTTACTTGAGTTACCTTGAAAGTCTTTCAACGGGTCGAACAAGGTTTCGGAAATAGGAGCCTTACGAGTTCCTACATATAAGTCATTACCAAACCCATTAGAAGACGCAGCTATTTCAACAAATACAGGAGTTTCTATGTCTCCCGATACTGTAGAGGCAGCTAAGATGGCAGGGGTTGGACTAAATGTTTGTTGAGCAATTGTTATTTGCTCTCCCCGCCAAAACGGCTCACATTCTAAGTGTAAGATAGCCTCAATAGCAGTATTCTTCTCTGTATAAAACCATTCTAATCTTGTTTGCCTTGACCCCGAAATAACATCAGAAAAGTTATCTACTGAGCCGCCATTGGGTGTATATTGAAGAACTAAAGAATCGCCAACATCTAATTTACGTAGTTCGGTTTCAATAGCCCTTAGGTTTCCATTAAGCGAATCTTTAGTGCCATCTGAGCTTGAGACAATTAATTGTATTGTCCGTATGACATTAGGATATCTTTTTTTAACAAGTACGTCTCCGTCCCTAAAAGCCCTTGCCCTCATAGTAAGTTCAGGCTGAGGTTCTAAGAAGTCATGACCATTTACTTTAACCCCATATGGCGAAGAGGTTAAAGTCAAATTCCCCAATATAATTACATCAGCCATTAGTTGTTACTCGCTTCCTTAGATTAGCAGAGCGTGTCATGCGCCTCACTTCGTCCATAAAATCGCCAGCCAACCCCCTACCATCAACATTACCGCTTGCATTAATGGTTATATTGAACGTATTAGTTGTTCCGCTGCCACCTTCACCCGCTAATTGTGCCCCGGATAACGATAAGGTGTTGAAATTATCTTTTAATAACGACCTTACGGATTCCCTAGGGTTATTGGCGGTGTTATTAATCCCTGAAGCCAACCCTTCCGTCATAAATGCACCAATCTTAGCAAATTCTTTGGAAGGTGAAGCGATACCTAGGACTGACTTCAGCTGCCTTATCATTTTCTCCCCAAAGCCACCGATTTTGTTCCCCAACCAATTAGATAATTCTTGTATTCCTTCGTTTATTCCTTTAACCAAGTTCTTGCCTATTTGTACGCCCTTAGTGCCAGATAGTTTCCTTAAGCCGTCCATAAATGCTACAACATTTTCTGGGGGTTTCTTGAAGAAGTTATGATTCTCAAATTCTTCGCCAAAATCACCAGCTGCAGCAGCCCCGGCAAAACCAACTTGATTACTCAATACTTGATTTTTGCTCCATTGATTAATAAACTCAGTTAATTTTTCAGGCGCAGCTTTAGCTAAAGCATCTAAATCTGAGAGTGCACCTGGGCCTAAAGCATATAATTCGTTGAATAAATCTTCCGGAACTTTGGTTTTTAGTTTACCCATAGTATTTTGAAAAGCCCTTAATGCGTCATTTTGCCCAGCTAAGTTATTGATTAAATCCTCTACTGGTCTCCTGCCTTGTTGTGCAGTAGCTAACTCTTCCTCAGCTGCCTTGGTTGACATTATAGATTCCTCTAAGGCTATTTGAGCTTTTAAGATTTCATTAGTCGTAGCCTCGCCAACATCTAATAATAAGTTAAGTTCTTCTTGCGCTTCCACTTGGCTCAATATAGCCTTAGTGACACCAAGTTCTAATTTACGCATTTCATCAGCACTTATTGCTTGAGGCTTATCAACTGAATCCAATATTCCTTTCCAGTTTTTAATAGCGTTAGCCGCAGAATCAAATGCTGATATCATATCTGTTGCTCTTTGTTGCATTGTGGATAGGCTTTCATTGATAGCATCCAACACTCCCGGCCCCGGTATTTTGGACAACGTATCATTTAGAGCTTTTTGAGCATCAGTTACCCCAAAGGCTGCTTGCTGAACAGCAATTAATGCTTTCCTGCGGTCACTCTCATTCTTTTCGGCATCTATGTTAGTTTCATTCAACGCTGCAACAGCATCACCGTGAGCAAGAATGGCACTTTGTAGGGAAAGTTCTGCCCTGGCTACTTCTTCCGCAGTTCCCTTTTGTACCATTAAGGAGTCTGAAAGTTGAACAACCTTATCAATAACGCCATTGAGCCCACCTAGCAGCTTACTTGTTATTCCTCCCAGAGCTTTTGTAACTTCGGCCCCCTTGCTGGCTATGCCTTCAGCTAAACCTATGGTAATAAACTCACCAATTTCCTCCATGACCTTAGAAGGTGAAGAAATCCTGAATAAACGCTTGATGAAATCTATCTTATCGCCTATCCATTTTCTGATCTTTCTCTTCAGGAAACCGCCTGTTTGCAAGATGCCCTTCCAGATACCCTTAACTATATCGATACCTATCCGAACAACACCAACAACAAGTTTAGCTATGATCCTAAAAATACCCTTAATAGCTTCCCAAAGAGCCTTGCGGATAGTAGCCCAACCTTCTTCCCAATCCCCTGTAATTAACTGCATAACACCTTTAATCAAGCCTAAAATAACTCGGGTTCCAGTCTGAACAACCTCTTTAATAATTTCCCAAACAACCATAATAGTAGTTTTAATGACAGGCCAAACTGCATCCCAAACTGCCTTGACCCGATTCATCACAACAGTAATTGTTCTTTGGATGAGCGGCCAATTTTCGTCAACCCAATCAGTGACAAATCTTAAGTTCTTAACGATAAACTTAGAAATATCTCTTATAAGTGGTTTGGCAAATGTAACAACGTCTCCAATAATGGCGCTGATAGTCTTGAACGCAGTTTTAAAACCGCTTATATCGTCAGAAGCTTCCGAAACAAATACGTTTATGAATTTTGTAATTTCATCTATGATTGGGCCAACAACGCTTACGACTTCCTCAAAAATTTCAATCAATGCCGGGACAACATCATTTACTATTAGGTTGAAACCATCACTAGCAGCTGCAACAAATTGCTCAATAGAAGGCATAATTTTAGGCCCAATAGTGTCCCAATTATCAATTATGTGCTTAGCTAACAGCGCAAGAGCTGCACCCGCAATCATGAAGGGGATAAGCGGAGCCATCATAGCCCATAACGCGCTAGCCATGGCTAGAAATGCAGGAACAAGGGCTCCGCCAATAGCCCCCGCTACTGCTGTGCTATTATCAGCAGCAAATGCTAAGAATGCCATAAATGGTCCAAATATCGTTGCGCTATTTTTTTGTAGGAAATCGATTGCGCCAACTATGGCGTCACCTATTCCCTTAAATGCTCCCTTCAGTTTGTCACTGCTTAAAAACTTGGTTAATGCTTCAAATCCGTCAATTAGCTTATCTAAGAGTTTTCCCGGAGTAACCAAAGGTCTTCCATCAATTTGCGTAAAGTCAACGCCTAAGATATCAAATGCTAACCCTCTAAATCTGGCGCTTAAAGAAGACAATCGTTGGTCAATAGTGTTGCCAGCTTTTTCGACAATTTTAGGATCTAGTGACTTATCGAGAACTCTAGTGAAAGTTTCAGCCGATATTTCGCCATCAGCTAAAGCTTCTCGAACTTTCTCCATATCTCCACCGAATTCTTCGGCCATGGCCTTAGCAAAACTAGGAACTCTTGCGCTCATCATATTGAATTCGTTGGTCATTGCTCGACCTTGAGATTGAACGACATTTAAAACTGCGCCAACATCTTGCAAACTAGTACCGCCTAAAACAGCACCCCTGGCCAATAAGTCCATTTGAGCATCAAGGTCTTCAACCGCGCCACCCATGGCCAAAAAGTCTTTCGCAGCGCCAATAGCATCAAGTCTATCAAATGGTTTACCTTGAACAAACTCAACCATGTCATTAAGAACCTTACCGGCTTCTTTAGAGTTTTTAGTCAAAGCCTGAATTCCGGCAACTTGATTTTGAATTGTTCTAGCTTGTTGGAAGCCAAATGTGGTCAAGCCAACGAAAGCTGCTCCCAAAGCAGCCATACCGCCAGCAAGAGCAAAAGAACCTGTTCTGGCGGCCTGAAGCCTTCTGGAGAACCCTTTGGTTGTAGTTGCAGCACTATTTAAGCCCTTAGAAAATTGGGCTGAATCTAAGCCTAAAGTTGCCTCTAACGCACCTACATTAATGGCCACTGGTTAACTTTTCTTTCTAGCTTTCTTCATAGCTTCTTCTTCTTTCTTCGCCCTAACTTCATCATAAATTATCCACAATTGATATTCCATTTGACTCATACCTTCCTTCAGCTGAGATACAGTCCCCCCTAAGCGCTCAGCTAGACCAAAAACATACATTAGCTCAGGGTTTAGGTAAAAAGCTTTTTAGCTTCCTTTACTTCGTCCCCGCCAAGGCCACAAAGTTCTTGCAACCTAGTAATTACTCGCCCATAAGCCATCAAGTTTTTAGTCTTAAGTTTTTCGATATGAGACTCATCAAACTTAGGCTCAGAAACTCCTTCAATAAATAGGAGCATGCCAAACCTTTCTTCGTCAATTTCTCCATCTTCCACTAAAGAAGCATTCTTTCTAATGCGTTGCATCTGTTCGATATTTAACGAACGAATTTTCACGCTGCCCCCCCATTCCTTGATCTCAATTACTTCTTCTTTGAAATCAACAGAATCAAGGATCTGGTCCACCGTGAGCATATCTTTTTTCCCCATTTTACTTTTACCCTCCTAAGGTAATCTAGTTTACGTTGAGCCTGCTGTTCTTACTTGCGATCCGCTAAGTTGAAAGTCTGCAGTAAATGTAACTGCGTCATCAACGCTAGCTGCCGGGCCACTGTAAGCCGTCATAATGCAAGTGCCCGTGTATTGAACGAAATCTGCTGCTGAAGCATCTGTAGATGGGACTTGGAGGTAGTAAGTCTTCGCTAGACCTACGATCCCATCCAAGTAGCCATCAACTGTTGCGTCCCATTTTCCCTCAAGAGAAAGGGTCGCATCCTTTAGTCCGCCTAAATACGCCTTAGTCGCATTAGTCGTATTGAAAGTTGTGACCTCCGCAGTATCACCAGTTTTTGAGATTTCTACCGAGTTTAAAAACTGAGTAATGTTCCTCAAAGTTGTTGAGGAATCAGTAACATGAAATCCCGTTTTCTTACCATGTTGAAAAGCCATTTCTTACCTCCTACTTTCTGTTGAAGCCCATATTGAATGAGCCGTTCAATGTGCTTGCTGCTTGTTGAAAAATTGCTCTTGTATACCTTTTAACTGCACCAGTAACCGCAATCCGCTCTGCTGTTACCGCCGTTGTAGCCGTAAAGCTGATTAAGGCATCCCAAGATGAGTTGTTGTTAGAATGTTGAATCGTAGCAGAGGTTAAGCTCCTCAGGTTTTCTAATTTTTGCAAATATCCAACCCCGCCGCTAGCGTCAGAACTGCTCCCGACCCCAGCATCAAACCCAGTCCCAACACCAGTATTAGCTGTTTCTGACGCAATAGATTTGAGTGAGGCAATTCGCTCTCTACCGGAAACTGATTGCCCGCTTACAGTCATAGAAACCACATCATCTACAGGAGCTGTAACCGAATATTCAGTATGAACAGTTGCTATTCCATTACCGAAAGATCCGAGCGTTGTCCCATTTGGGTAAATTGACCAAAGAACGTCTGAAGAACTGGGAACTATGCTTATGAATGCATCTACATTTGGGGCAGCCGTACTGCCTTCAAATAATCCTTCAGCACTCAAGGTAGCATCCTTGTTGCCACCAATATAACTCTTTACGGTAGAGCTATTGAAAACAGTGATTTCGCTAACATCTGCCGTTAAATCCGTTTCAACAGAGTTGAGATAGTTGGACATATTGAAGCCTTGCATCAACACAATCGTATTTTTACCATGTACAAAAGCCATTTAACACCTCCTATGTTGATAAGCTTTTAAATATTTGATAATTACAAGCAAATGTGTGCCTGTCGCTGTCATCTAAGCCTAAATAAAATGGGGACTGAACTGGGTCAATCGTTAAGTATGTTGTCCCTGATGCACTTGACGATGGCTTTAATGTAACATTTACTTGTCCTTGCAATATTTTATAATTCAGTTCTGACGCATCCCTGCCCGTTTGATAATCGCTTGAACGGTCTACAATTTGAATCCTAGGATTCTCCCAAGCCGGGGTTGATGAAGCGAATATTCTTGTAGGCGCAGCACCTTGAGTTTCATGAACAAAGGTAGCAGTATCCTGCGCCCTGTTATTTTCAAAACCCTTAAATATGTTTGTGCCAAGAGCCATTGTTGTACTATCTACTATCAATTTCGCAATCTCATCCAATATCATTGTATGGCCTGCCTGCGTAGAAATTCGTTTACCGTCTTAACCATGTTTTGCCGATAATCAAGAGTGGCTTCCATCACCGGAGTTTCTAGGTACTTCCACTCCCCAACTTTCGCCCAAGTTTTATATTTCTTACCTGACGGACTTTCTCCGCGAGTCTTACCGGCCCTCGGGTTTTCATGAATCGCCAAAGCGTAAGGAGCTGCCGACCCACCGTAACCTATCTTAATCGTAACCCTTCCACTTGTTCTTTCAGGTGGGTCAACGTGCCCTGAAGCCTCCAGGATCCCTTCACGCCTAGGGACAAAGTTTTCTTTTGAGTCATTCATTATGTCTTGAGCAACCTTAAGTAAAGATGCCTCCGTAACCTTAGGGTGCCGCCTATCAATATCCTTTAGTTTCCGAATAAGTTCGTCATCCCCGGTAATTGTTAACATTTTCCCTAAAACATTTCTAGCCATAATTCACCCAAACATTATTTCTGTATGATGCTGACCTTCTTCGTCATAAAGGGTAGCAATTGCTATGATCTTCCGAACAGTCCCATCTGGAAGGGTAATCTTATCATCAGGGTTTATGGTCGCCCCGCTACTGCTGATTATTGCGCTAGCATGAGAAACCTTCTCTTCACCATCTAACGCCCTAACCAGTTTTTGATCTTGTTGAAACAACCCCGAATAAGTTGTACCTGCTGTTGAGTGCGCCGTCTTACCGTAAGCATCTATTGAACTAAATGCATTAACCACAATTGAATGCGGCATGCAGTCGAGGTATTCGCTTTCAAAAGTCATTTAAGTCAATCACCTAATCCTGTGAGGACGAAACCCTTCCAACAAAGTCAAACATATCACGATAGAAAGCTGGCTCGACTCTATCGGTATTAGATTCCAAAGTATTCTTTTGGGTCTTAGTCAAAGCCCCGGCAAATACTTGCGGAGCGCCCTTAGATGTTGCCAGCGAAGCATATTGAGTCGATAGCGCATCATAATGATCAAACTTTTGTTCTAAGCTAATGCTGAGTTTGCCCACAGATTTACTTACACCGCTAGCGAACCTCGTAGCTAAAGCCCTACAAGCAATTGAAGCTGCACCAAAAATATTAGAATCCTGATCAATAAAGAAGCCAACTTCTTCGTCAGTGAAGAAGGGTGAGCTAGAATTCACATCATTGATTAACCGCCTAACCTTATTCAGGTCAGTGGAAAGATCAGCATCATTATATGAGAAGGTCATTAGCTTTCCTTAGCCTTACTCTTCTTGTAGGCAACTTTAATTTCAGCCCCAGTTTGAGCTCTAGGTTCAAGCTTAATTTCGGAAATGACACTCACTTCTGGCTCAGAAGCTAAGACCTCAATCTCAATAAGCCTGCGAGTGGCCAGCATAGACTTCATGCGCTTTTTGCCGACCTTCTTCACATCATCTTTAGTTAGCTCATCACCAACATTTCTAACAATATTAGGGGCAACATCAACCGCCATTCTTTGCACTATATACATACTCAATTACCTCCATTCAAGGATACCAAAGCTTCAAGCGCTGCTTTCTTGCCTTTAACCTTTTCCCCATTTGGCAGATAATACCATGGACCTTTATGTTCTAAATCCCCTAAAGTTAGCCCCGCCTTTTGTTGCGGTTGAAACTCTTCAGGCAAGTTTTCCGGCGTTGGCTCAGGCCCCGAATCAACAACAACCGTTCCAACATTAACAACCGATGCGGGAGCTTTCTTGTTGCCCTCAACTTCAATCACCATATCCAACCTTGTTAATCTATCTAGGAGACGGTCTAGCTTCGGCCCCGGCTTAAGCCCCAACTCTGCGACCTCAAACGTATCCCCAGCATGCATAGTTCTATCTTTAGTTTTAATGCGCTTACGCTTAACTCTATACATTATTCTTTCCCCTCAATTTCTGCTTTTCTAGCCGCTTCTTGCTTCTCCCTTAGAGCTTCCGCTTCAATCTTATCTTTTACTTCTTGTTTGACTTCTTCTCTAAATAAGTCGCTAGTTCCTCCCGGTGCACCTAAGCCAATACAATATTTAACATTTTCCTTAGCGCCCATAAGTTGATTTTGTTGAGCTGATAGATTAGCTATTTGTTGCTGGAATTGGGCTATTTGTTGTTGCCCTGCATTTATGCGTTGTTGCAACTCGCCCTCTCGAGCATACATCTTCTTCATGTAAGCTGAATCATCGTCGTACCCGTAAAGCATCCATGATCGACAAAGATCAGATTCATGTGGCAAATGAACCTTAATTCCCCTACCCCTGGCCCAGCCGATATACATTTCGCAACTTGGTCGTTGGTGTTGATATTCTTGGTCTTGAGCCATATTGACACCGTAAATATGAATTTCCTCATATTGCAAATAAATAGCTAGAACTATCATCCAGCTAATAGTGTTTGTGAAGTAAACCCGATCACGTTCGTGTAAAATCAATGGATTCATGCCTTCACCGTAAGTATCAAAGTGCTTCATAATTTGTTCCCTGGGATACTTAACCGAATTAGGAATCTCAGGGTGTACGTTCCACATCCAAATTGGGCACTTTAATTTCGATAAACTTAATTTCTGTTGCGGATCTCGAATTGTAGACGGCTCTGAACCGTGAAGTTGAAACCAGCCAGTAGCATATTCCCGCAATATTGGCATTTCCAGGTAAAGCTCATTCAATGGCCATACATCAAAAGTTGGGTCATCAACTGGTGCCATATTTCTAGTATCTGGTGCAAAGCCTAAGATAATAACCTTTTTCCGTTGTTTAATAACAATTGATTGAGTCTCGTTAATCGGTAGAGCAACCACAGCGCCCGAAGGAGGCTCTTCTACTGGGGTAGAAGTAGCCCCCTCGGGTTGTGTTTGTACTAATCTTTCTTTTGTCACTACATTTTCCATAATCATCGGCTTGCCCCCGCAAGCCTTTCCCCCTTTAGGAATCGAATTTACCCTGTTGATGTTGAAGTTGTTACAAATACGCCTGAACTTGGCTCGCCGCCAATCAATCCAAATTGGCTTGTCGAAAGACCAATCAGAACTGCATACGCTCCGTTGCCGTTTGCTGCTGTGCCTGGTGTCCCAATCGTGACGCTTCGACCGTTAATAATTCCGGTTGAAACGATAGTGACTGCGCCAAACTCAGTAGACGTAATGCACTTGTTGATTGACGATGACCCTGACATCAACTGATTGAAAAGAGTCACTGTCTGTCCTGCTACTGGAGCACCTGTAAACAGGTGAAGATTTGTCCCTTTACCTGTCGAGTTAAAATTAACTAACCCGGTCTGCGGAATACTCTCGCTAGAGCCAGCGGTTACCACCGGAACGACTAACCCCGTTGTAAGGGTCACCACATCCGACGCTGTAAAACCGCTAGTCGCCGTCAGTGTCCCGTCAACCGTAACATTACCAGCAAAACTAGAATTCCCAGTAAAGTAACTGTCCCTGAAGAATTTTTGTGTTCCCATGTTACAACCCCCCTTAACTAACTACAGCTGAGAAGAATACACCCAGGTCAGCGGCCACTAGCTTTTGGTCAAATGCAGCTTCAAGCTCGATGCGGTCACTCTTAAGGTGTTCCTGGCGGAACCGAGTAACAGCTTGACCAGTAGCATTTGCGCCTAAACCACTCCAAGTAAATGTGTAGCCTGCACTCGGACGCATGACACCCGGTGACGGTGCACTATAGCAAAGGAACGCACTCTTGCCATAGATGAAGTCCATGACATCGGTAGCATTCTCATTTGCAGTGTTCCGCGTTGCCAGAGGAACGAAAACCCGGCTAACATCAAACAATGCCGCCAAAATATCCTCGGTAACAATTCCTCTTTGTGTGTACTTAATCCGATCAAGGATATCGGCATGTTCCCGAAGTTCCTTGTAGACTTCTGGCCCCAACACTAACGTGTTAGGCATAAAGCCTGTCTTCTCGGCGATTGATTGCCGTTGTTCTTGAATATCGTCGATAGGCGTGCTAGCAACGGTATCCCAGAGATCACCCGGCGTAATGTCCGTGCCGGTTGTACTTCCTGTCCACAAACTTGTTGTGAAGAAAGCAGTTGTCCACTCTGTTTCTTTTTTAATCATCATATCTTGAGTGATGAACTCAGTAGAATCCCTATCTAGTTCAATCGGCGAATCTGCATTCGCACGAGTTTGGTCATCTACATCTTTGTGGATAGCAAACACGTCACAGAAATAGCTATCTGTTGTGATTGCCCATCCCGACCCAGCGGATTCCGAGCCTGGTGCTCGGCGTTGGGTATCAGAACGATACCAATCACCAATGTCATAGACAAAGTATTGATCGCTCTGCTTGCTTACAGAAACACGTGGAAAAACTTTTTCCGCGATGAACTGTGAAGCGTCTTGCCGATAAGCAATGCTGATATTCGTCAGCGGCCTATCGACATGCACTTGCCCGCGATGCGGTTGTGGCATTTAATTCACTCCTTTGTTAATTTTCAATCCACTTCTTCCCCCGAAGCGGAACCCATTACTGTTCGAAAAAATTAATCGTTCCACCCCGGCATGGGGGATACCGTTCAAAGCTACTCCTAGGAGGTCGCCTTTAGGTGGAACAAAATTAGTCATTCTTACGTGCTCCGATCAACAGGTCGTAGCAACACTGTTGCATATTCACCTGATGAAGCGCTTTCAAGCACTGGCCCCCAACTTGTTGTCAAGGCTCCAGCTGCGGTACTAGAGGCAATTGCCCCGCTAGTGCTAAAGATGAAGTTTGCCCCGGCACTAACTGCCGTAAGAGCAAACGCCTTACTAACACCCATCACCATAATTTCAGCAGCCTCATTAGCAACTTGAGGAGCATTTTGCAGAATACCAATAGGTGAACCACTTGAAGAAGCGTTACCTACAGCAACCTTAATAAAACCTTCCGAACTAGAAGCATTCACTCCGTAATATTGCCGATTGCCAAAAGCAGTAGTCGGCGCACGCAACGTTCCAAGAGTAAATCCTTTAATTTCGTAAGACATTTAGTTCACGCTCCTCTCTGTTTGATATTCGTCGTACAGTTTCTTGCCTTCTCTAGTTTTCAAGACTTTACTGATCGCTACCTCTTGGGTAATTTCATCATCAGCCTTTTCAACTATCTTGTCAGCCAAAGCTTCGATCTTATCCCAAGCGTCTCCGCCTGAAGCACTTTCTCCGCTTCGCCCAAGTTCCTTAGTGATCTGATCATTGGCCTCAATTTTTGCAGCTGCGGCTTTAAACGTTTCCTCAAGCTTTTCGCCTGACTCATCACTGATGTCATAAGCTTGACGTAACATTTTAGCCACATCCTCAACCGAGCCAATTTCGGAATATTGACCAGCTTTCTCAATAAATTCCCTGGAAACTCGCATTTCTTTTTCAGCCTTAGCTACTGACTCAGCAGTTTCAGCTTTCTTTTGGAGGTCTTCAAATTGCGCCTTAACCTCCGGGCTAACACCCTTCCAGATATCAACCTCTTCGTCGCCAGTGTCCTCAGCTGCTTTTTCCAGCTCAGCTACCTTGGCTTCAAGCTCTTCAACCTTATTGGTATCGTCAGCTCGTTTTTCTAGCTCAGTAAGATATTCCCTGACACTATCATCAAGAGCCTCCCTTACTTCATCCTCAATAGGCATACTGTCACTTCCCTTCTTTGTTTTAATCTGATTATCTTTTTTGTTCTTCTTACCTTTGACTTTGTTTTCATCGTCGTCATCGTCGTCATCGTCGTCATCGTCGTGATCATCGTCATCCGGAATAAAAGGATTATCGTTATGAGTTTTTTGAGTAGCCTCTTTACCCTTTATTCGTTCAAGATAAGACTCAAGCACCCTTTGTATGGATACTAATTTTGCCTCATCATCTGTACCGACGATATTTCCTATGTCGGTTAACACTTTTGCATCTAGTTTCTCTATGCTTTCGATTTTTTCCTCTTCCTCGGAATCATCGCCCCTTTTAAACAAAACTATTTCTGCAGCTTGGTTTGCTCCTTTGTCAACTAACGATCCCTCATCTACACGTAATCTTTTGAGTTTAGTTGCCAACCTAGCTCACCTCCTCTCGGACTGCTTTTCCCCCGATACTGAAGGCTGAATATTCCCCACTTTTCACTTTAGCCCAGGTGTCTGAGTCATCGATTTTGAAACCGATCCACCACGCAACTGGCAAGGTTCCTTCAGGAATGCCTAGAGCTTCTTGTTTTTCAACCGTAAAAACCATTGATTCTACTAAGCGGCCTATCCCATCTATGCGCTTATGCATAGCCCCAGCTCTGCGAGCATCTAGAGTAAAGTCATATGCTGCCTTTTCTAAAACTTCTTCTTCAATAATGTCGCCCTGGCTATCGATAATAACCTCACCAGCCTTATCAACCGCTACCGATAGCCAACCGAATACCAATTGCCTATCTTCATCTGTTTTAGCAATATCAAATTGTGTTGACCAAGTATCTGATTTATCCATTTCCCTCGATTCATTAGTATTTGACTTGTGCTTCCTTATTGTCTTCACTATGCTTTTCAATTTATTGAACACTTAAATTAAGTCCTTCGATATTAAGGTTAGTTCAAACCCTTTAATTGCTGGTATTGGAACATTGTTCGCTTCGTCTTCTTTAATTCGTTTGATAATTTGTTTGGCTTGCAAGAATTGTTTAGCCCTATCTTCATCTGTTGTTGCTAACCATTCTTTAGGAATATCACGTATTCGCACTTATAAACTCCTATAAATAGAAAAAGACCCACCGAATTGTCTTTAGTCAACAATTCGCTGGGTCTCTAATGGTCCTCTGGAATTCATTATAGTCCGATTATTTTAATAAGCAAATATTTTATCTATCTATTTGTAAGCAGAAGTTCAACTCCTTTAGGCGCACATGTAATAACATAAATATTAATCGCACCACATCTACTACACTTAATGCTTACACGTCCATCTGTATACCCCAACAACTTATCACAATCATAGCACCTTATTGCTTCCATTCCGACCGTTGATGGCTTCACTGTTGTCATTCAGGCTCCCATCCTTGTAGTTGTACCCATAGTGTTTCGAGAGCGTTTTCTAAACTACCTTTAGCGATATTAGCCATTGACATGAATGCTACATTTTGAAACCCTTGCTGTAGCCATTCAAGCTTTCTTAATGGACCGCCCTTTTTATATCGCTCGGTTTCCATAATGAAATCTATAACCGGGTCTTCGCTGAAGGTCTTACCATCTAAGGATATAAATCCATTGCCTTCGTCGTCTGTAAGTAGTAGCGCCTTACCTGCTCCCTCACTAGGAAAGAACTTCATGAATGAGAAATACATCATGTTAATATCTCCAATAACGTTTTAGCCCGAAAAACGAAATGTCCTGCATCAAACAAATCTCCGCCAACACCAAATGCATCAATAAGTAATTCCTCAGGAATATCGGAAACCCAATCATCAGACAATTCTTGCGTTACATTATTTAATAAAACAATTATTTCGGATCGCATTTCCAATAAATCTGGAGTTAAGCGCGACCTAAGGCTAGGAGAGGAAAATATTGCAGGAACATTGACCGCAATATCTTCACCAAAAGTAGCTAGGCCATGATCGATAGCCAATATATTTTCTATCTCATTAATATTTCCCTTTGAACCGACAATCATATAATTTCCTAAATGACGATCTTCGTTTCCTATGAAAACATCAAAAAGCTTCATTCTCTGCCAGCCTACATTTTTTGATATTTCGCTTGTGAATTTTATCCCTTCTGGCACATTTTTCTCAAACATTCTTGCTGTTCTGGCTCCAGGGAACTTTTCTTTCAATGATTTTGTTGCCACCCACCAATCTCCTCTATGCTTGAAGGAAACTACTGCTGGCACATTCACGCCAAAATATTTACCTATCTTTGATGATACAATTTCGCTGATTACTTCAGTATCTCCCGGTCTTTTTAGAAACCACTCTTCGTCGTTGAACTCAGCCACACGAGAAACATTTGATCCTGACCTTAAGTTTTCTCGCACGTTTTTAAAATCGCTAAACTTCTTAGGTAATGTGGCAATAGGGGTTGGCTTATCCACCCCTGCAATAACTCCCGTTGGTGAGATATCTAATACCATGGCGCAACGGCAATTATGAACAACAAACCCTTTAGCTATATAAGATTCATCTTCTTCTACGGAAAAATTGAATAATTTAATTTTTCGTGTAGGTTGATATTTCTCAACCTTAGTTATTTCAACTTCTACAAAAGAATATTCTTCATTATGATTCATGAGGATTCTTTTTGCTTCATCTTTAACTAAACTTTCATCCTTCATTTCATCTTCTGAAAACCTTAAAACAGTCCATCCTTCTTTTTCTATTTTTACTTGTCTGACCGAATCTTTTTCCTTATCTTGATGCCAATAATTACCATCTACTTCGATAGCAACTTTATATTTCGGCAATCCAAAATCGACAAAATAATTTAGTATAGGTTGCTGGGGTACATATTCCAAGCCTAATTCATCCAATATTATCTTCATTCTTTTTTCAAGGGAACTCATAAACCCTTTTTGAGCCATAATGGAATTAGGGTGCTTTTCTGGGTGCGCAAGCATAGTTTTCTTGTAAGATTCGGTCATACATTTACGAACTTCTGGGATCAAACTAGGGTTATTTTTCTTCATACGTTCAGAACTTGCTTTTCTGTGTTGAGGTAAATTTGTTACAAGCTTATTTTTCTCAATTACCCAATCTTGTTGAAAAGGGTGTTTTCCTTCGGCAGCCATTTCCCTAGTAGCTTCATGAGCTTTCTTGGTAATGGCAGCGCCGTCCCTTGTTCCGTTGCTGTATTCTCTGCGTAATTGAGCTGAAGTTTTTGCTGATATTAACCGCCTATGTTCTTCCGACTTCCACTGCCTATCAGTTATATCAAGGCTGCAACACCTATCAGAACAATACTTATTATCCATCGGGATATCTTTACCACAACGAACACACTTAGCCGCCATATACTTAATCTTTTGGCCTGGTTTCGCATCCTTAGCCTCAACCCACTCCCCGTCGATTAAAATTGGGTGATTATCAGTCAAGGTCAAAGTCGCGCAACCATACAATTTAATCTTTACAATAGTTGGGGTTTGCTTAGGCGTTTGAATAAGCTTAGTTACCTTGCGAAACCTACCTTTATGCGTAAGAACTAAATCATCAACTTTAATTTGCCCTACTTGCTTCCAGCCCTTTGACGTAAAAATAGGCGTCTTATAACTAACTAAGCATTGTGGGTGTAGCGGTGGCGTCAGTGTTGGGTTAAACGCTCTAGTTCCACCTCTTTGAAGTTCCACTGTTCCAGACTCAAATAAACCCCTTAGTGGAACAATTTGCCCATCCATAGGTCTGCAAAAGTCGCAAAGACGATCGTCTGGGGTGACCACCCATCGTCTAACGGCTACGCTTTCATCTATTAAGCCCCTATCAGCTGCTTGCTCCCAGATAGCTTGTTGCCCCATATTTGAGGAGCGTATGGTTTCGGTTCTAGCAATCATCTCAGATCGTAGTTTCAAGTGCTTTTTACGGAATTTTTCTGTCATCCGGTCGATGCGTTCTTGCGTTAGCGGTACTGTCTTGAACGGGCTTTTTCCCCTAGCCATTTGATCTTCGAGGTCACGCTTGAAATTTATTACGGCATTAGCTTGTCTGTCCGTAAGGCCAACTATTTGTCGTATTTCCCTAGCTGCGGCTTTCGGAACAATACCTTCATTTATAGATCTTGCTATAATGCTCCGCACGCCTAACTTCGTTTGCTCAGTAACAGCAGTAACCATTATGGCCGCATTCTCAGCAGCCCACCTCTCAGCTTGCTCAAAAGATATGCCCAACCCAGCAGCAACATCTACGCCGAGGAGTGCATCGGCTTTTTCAATTTCGATAGGAGGCAGTAAGTCAATTAGGGCCAGCATGAACAAGGTTGTGTTATCAGCCTTCCGGAATCGGGAACCACGCCAAACACCATCATTACCTTCACGACTCGAAGATTTTATCCATTCAGGCTTAATATCTTGCCCTATAAGCTTCAAGCCTGCGGCAAGATTCTCATCTTGTTTTAACTTAGCTCCTATGCTTTGAGGTAATTCAACTCTTAAAATAATAGGGATACTTGATCTTCCGGTACGCTCCTCATATGCTTCTGTAGCAAAATTAGCCATTCCTTTAGCTGCCTTGAAGTCCTTGGTTACAAAAACCGCTTGACCATTTTCACCCTCATACCAATCAACACCCAATTCCTTCCAAGCTTCCGTATCTCCTGTTCGTTGAGGTGGCTTAAACTTTATTCCTTTATTGTTGATTGAATTAAAATACTTACTCACGGTTCCATGGAAAACAGTTATCGGGGCAGCTGCTCCCGGATGATACCTCCCATAATTAGGATCGTCACTTGATCCATGCTTCTCGATAGCCGGAGTAACACCTTCAGCACCCCTAGATACGGCAAAGATATCCTCAACTGAAGCTTCTGCGCCATCCATTAAAGTTTCCACTAATACCTTCGCAACAGGCATAAGCTTTTTCTCCATACCCGCGAAGTTAATCGCTATCTCGGCCCCGATAGGATCTTGAACTTTTAAGGCTCCCTCAAGGAACCCCATCCTAACGTCTTTTTCAAATAAGCCTAAAGCCTGTTCCGTCGCTTCCTGAACAGCAGGAAGGTATTCGTCAGCAATATCATTAAACTTCTGCCAAGCCGGTTCGACTTTTTCTATAAAATCATCAAATGCTTTTAAAAGGGCAAGTTTATTCATCAGATTTTAAGGCACTAAGGACTGCACTTTTCATTACCTTAACTGCTTCGACCAACTCTTCCTTGCCGTCAGGTTGAGGTGTTTTCGGTTCTTCCTTGGGTTCTGTTTTAGGCTTAGGTTTCGGCTTAGGTTTAGTAGTCGCTACACCTTCCTCAGGCACTTCTGCGGCAGCCGGAATAACCCTATCTTCGTCTTCAGGAGCCATAGGTAAACCAGCAACATCCCGTAAGTAATTTTCAAGCTCGACATCACCTTGCAGGTTAATCCCTACGCCAGTAAGGTTGCCAAGATAAGCACCGAGTTCAGCTAAGTCTGGCGTTTCAATATCGCCCGGAACTAACTTCGGTAGTTCCTCAAGGTTTTCGCCGTTAAGTTCAAACAACCGTGGTATTGCGTGCCGGTTAAATACGTCCGCAATCATATTAGTCCAAGCACCAATAGCGGCGGCAAACATCTCAGTCTTAGAGCTACTAAGGGCAAATGAGCCTACCGACTTCGTGCCCAAGAAGATAAAGTCCGCTAATACTGTCATCGCAATACGCTGGTCATAGCGATTGATAATCGCCTCTGTATCAAAATTCCGCTTACCGCCTGAATTGAGCAATGCAAGCTCTAATAGTTTGTTGTTGTTATCATCGAAAATAGCGGGAAGGACTACGCCCTCCTGCTCGTCACGCTTAATGTTTTGCACAATAGTTTTGGCATCTGCATAAGCGTTTTTTAGCCCTTGCGGAGCATTAGCATCCGTCCATTCTGACGGAACAGTTAAAACCGGGAAGCCAGCCAAATCACGTTCAATGCCGATAGCTTCAAAAGTTTGAATGCGCTTCTTTAGGAACCAGGATTGATATATGCTCCTCAAGATAGATTCACCTTCAGGGCTACCCTTATGAACGCTCGTTCGGAACAATAGCGCCTTTGTTATTGGGATCGTAAGAAGTTGGTATTCAGGCGGTGGGTTTTGAATCATGGCATTTACTCCGCCCTCATCATCCATTTCCCAGTGATCTAGTGAGTCCTGTGACCGAATAGGCAATTTCCGCCAACCAATTTTCCCGTCATTAAACCGGCTGCGCTTACTTGCGTTCTTATCCCGCCCGTTTCTAAACTTATAGACAATCTCATGATATGACCAGCCCCAAGGTAGGAATGATAGAATTTCAGCCAAAGTATCTTCCCAGGATTGTGACATATCATTAATAACGCCCTCCATAAACTCCTTAGCTTCAATATCCTTAGGGTCATCGCTTGCTGCTTGAAACGTCCAGGGGACTTGCCGAATAAGCATCTCAATAGCAAAAAGGATAGCACCAATTGTGGGGTCATTGGCTTGCATTTCTTTATAAACCCTGCGTCGTTCAGTTTCACTTTGAAGCTGCCGTAACTGCTCCTCAAAAAGCCGACCATCAAAAATATTTAGGCCGGTTTTGCCGACCTCACCTGTATCGAGCTTCAATACTCTATCTTTTTTGTCCGTCATATTTATATTCCTCTAAAATACATAATTGGGACTTTCTCTTGCAAAATCTTCATTTCCACTAAGACTAACATTGGCATAACTCCTCTTGCTGCCCAACCTCACTAAGGCTTGGGACATAGCGTCAACTTGGTCATCGTGAGCACCATTAGGAAATAGCGCACACTCTTCAACAAAATCATGTGCCCACTGAGCGTTATTAGGAAGAAAAACATTACCAGCTTCAATATCCCAACTGATAGCTTGCGCTCTAGCTTCCTTACCGCCCTTGGGCTCTACAGGAATAATTCCCGGTATTTCATTTTTTAAGACCTGTATGACAGCAATGCCATTAGCCTTATCTTCAATCAATTTCCCCCTAGCTTTCGGCCACTTCCTAGTCATCATTCTGATGGCTGCAATTGTAGCCGGGAAGTCCATTTGGTCTCGAACTTGATCTAATAAATACTTATTAGCGCCCTTACGTCCCCAAATTTGCCCTACAACATAAGAACTGGTTTTTAAATCTTTAAAAGAACAATCCCAAGACTGGATTATTTCCTCCATAGGCATAGGCGGTTCATCAAAGAATTTCCACCATGCTCGTTTTAGGATGCCACCTTCGGACGGTGATGGTCTTTGTTGGTAGAGTGACGCCCACATTCTAGCGCCATACGTGCCCTTGTAAGAACCCTTAATAGCTTGTAATCTTTCTAGTGGCCACCTTTCTTCATGAAGAGCTTCACCAACTTTCCTATGAGCCTCCTTTTGCTCTGCCATAGCAGGATAGGCAATACAATCCCACTGGTCTCCGCCGACTTTTTGTGCCTCAAGTAACCTACCTGGTAGGTCATCTTCGTTCCACCTTGTTACGCACAAGAGGACGCCACCACCTGGGCTTAACCTGGTATAAGCTGTAGATAAATACCATTCCCACGTTTTCTCGCGGTAGGTTGTACTGTCAGCTTGTTCCGCATCTTTTATGGGGTCATCTAAAATAAGAATATCAGCGCCCATCCCAGTAATACCGCCACCGACGCCGGTACTACGATACATACCATGGTGTCCCACTATTTCAAAAATATCGGTAGTCCGCAAATAACCCCTAGCGCCACTGTGATTAATTCTCCGCATTTTAGTGCCAGCTAACATAGTGTCAGGAAATAGGTTTTTGTATTCTTCGGAATCTATAATGCGTTGAACGTTCCGGTTAATACCGGCGGCAAAATCAGCCCCATAGCTTGTAGCTATAATCTGGAGGTCCGGATTTAGCCCGAACGCCAAAGCAGGCAAACGCCTAGAAACCAGCTCCGTTTTTCCGTGCCGTGGCGGCATAAATATCATCAATCGCGGCGAGCGCTTAGCCTCCACATCTTTTAAAAACTGATCTAAGCGTTCAGCTATCTCCTCGTGAACCCAACCGGCTTGGTAATCCGGCTTGGTGTAATGAGTAAAATGAAGTAGCTTACGGCTAGCTCTTGCTCTTTTTACTTCCGTTAGCCCGACTGCTATTTCTTTTTGCACCCTGCTTGTTGCCGTTGACATTTTCCACCGCCTGCGCCTCGGCCACCAACCTCTGGAGTTCCTGATCTAACTCCTCGTCTGTGAAATCATCATATTTATGATGTAAGTGATCGATCGTTCCAGTATGTTCAACTTTGTCTTTAAGCATCCCGAAGATCCGGGTGAGTAATTCCAGCGCCGGTTTTTTATCATAGAGCTTAATTTTCATTCTGCCGGTGGGTGAGATATTTATCTCCTGGACACAAGATGCCAACTCTTCGCTAAGTGTTTTTGAGTCTTTAACTTTAACACCATTATTATCCCAAGAAACAAAGTCGTTCATGCTAGTGAAGGCTATCTTGCCTAACTCAATAAGAACCTTTTCCTCGCTAACCTCGCCTTTGCCAATTCTCTTTTTGATGGCCTCAGCAAGTGCGGTTTGAACTACTGGAGTGGCAATCATTTCATAATAACCATCAATGTAGCCAGCTTCATCGGCTGCACGCTTAATATCAAAGTGGTCTAAGTATTCATTAATAAATATTTGTTGTTGTGGTGTTAGAACTTTCTTTTCATTCATCTTGTTGTCCTTAATGCCTCGAAAGCCTCAGCCGACTTAAACCCGCATTCACTTCCCCTGACTATGGCAAGTGCTTCTAGATTATTTAAGCTTCTTGGGTGCGGCTCTTCCCTAACTTCTGTATCATAAAGGGCCATTGCAGTTAATTTACTATTTATAGTTCCATGAACATCAATATAATGATTAGGGCGAAAGTCACCGTGCGAGCCATAAGCCCACTCGGTACTAGAGGGAACCTCATATTGGTATATCTCCCTCACGTTGCAAGAGCATGGCCTTGTGGCCGTTATAGTTGCGTAAGCTACCATCCTATGATCAACGTTCAAATCCTTCGAAGAATGAGTAAATATAATTTCCGGTTGAATGGCCTCAATTACTGCCTCTATTCTCTTTACTATATCTAGCAGAGGAATTGAGTCAAATTTGTTGTCCGGTAGAACATTGTGTTCTTCTGAGTCTAAAATAGGGAAAGCCCCTAATAACCTACAAACATTACCTTGTGCTTGTTTTAGCATTTCTTCTTCTTCGGGGTCAATTGCCCCCCTAGCCGCAAGCCCATTCCCGAGCCAAAATATATGAACCCGCTCCCCTTCCATCGTAAATCGTTTAATAGTAGCCCCGCACCCTAACACCTCATCATCAGGGTGAGCCGCTATTACTAGAATATCTTGCATTATACTCATGTTATTTTCCCCCGTCGGACAATAAAAATTCCGCCCATAATAAATCCAATTCTGTATCTATGTCAACCGCTTTTTCTTCTGGTAAATAATATGGAGATGTCCTCATTTTAATCCAATCATCTACTTCTAAGAACTTATCTGTATTACACATAATTATGCTGCCGTCGTGTTTACCTAAGAACCCTAAGTCTTGCCTCTTAGTTTTGTAGCCTATCGGACTATCAGGCATTAGGTAATTTCCTTCTGCCCTCAACGCCCACTGCGGGGGATATTCATAGTCAGTTACTGACATTAAGCAATCTAAGTTCAAGTGTTCGAAGTCTAAGTGTGCATATTGAATCATTGCTGAATCCCTAAACGGGCTAGTAGGTGAAAGCATTGCAAAACTATCTGGCCTCATTTGCTCAACGATATCTGTACAAACTTCAAATATTGTTGAAAGTGGTTTAGCGTAATCAGGTGGCCTATTATGTAGGATACATCCAAATTCTGCAGCTAATGATAAAATTTCACTACTATCTGAGGAAACGACTACCTTTTCGAAAACCTCGCTATCTATGGCCGCTTCAATGGTCCACTGCACGAGCGGCTTACCGCCTAAAAGCCTCATGTTTTTACCGGGTACGCGCTCGCTCGTACCTTTAGCTGGAATCAGAGCAATCAATTCCTACTCCCCATGACTGTTGTATAACAACGATCGCAAACTTGAACCATTGGGCCGTCTTTATAAATTGAACCTCCAAATACTTCTTCAGCTTCTGCATCACGTTCTTCTTCGCCCCAGGCAGCTTCATGCGTTTCCTTACATATAAAGCAAGTAAATGTTCGTATCATGTAACCCCCCTAAGTATTCTTAAACTATTTGGGCCTTCATTCATCAAAAGGTCGATGATGCACATTCCCTCTTCGAAATTTGGATATACTTGTTCATAAACCGGATGATTATAACCTTGAAATACCGTTTCAACTCCGATGGCCTTAAGCCCTTCAATATCCGTATAGGGTTCAGCACCAGCCCCGACTAAGAAGATTTCAACACCTGGTATCTTGTCGCACATATCAACAACCCGTTCGCAACCAACACCAAAAATACTCAATGAATAAGCTTGCAATATTCTGGTGGTTATCCCTAGTTGAGTTAGCACCCAACGGAGCATAGTTTGATTTATTCTGGAGAGATGACCCCACGGAGTTGCGTAAATGGTTTCAAGTTGCGGGTAATATAAATCAAAGAACTTCGCTTTGTTGTAAGCAAGTTCTATCGCCTTTAAATGCTTACGTCTCCAGTCCGTGGAATTATCTATTTCTATGTCTATGAACTGTTTATCTCGGTATCCCTTGCTAAGAACTGGAACCGTAAGCCATTGCCAGCCGTGTTTGGTGCGAATCTTGTTGCGGTTATTGAAGCTTCTAGGGGCATATTGAACTGTATCCAATATTACAAAGACGTCGGCTTGAGCAATTTTATTTATTGAACCCAACCAACCAGACAGATAAAGTGGTTGCTGTGATACCAATATCACACGAAACACCCCGGCTCAGTGCTCATCCAGTGGAGTAATCGCTTAGTGCAATCAGGGCAAACATGATTAAAGTTAACGGTTTCTTCAACACTAAAGATGCTGAATAAACCATCCCCCGGTTGAGCAGGTCTTTCCATATCTGCTCCGCATTTAGCGCAACTATTAGAGCTCAGCAAAACTAATCGAACCTCCCCATGGTAGACGCTCGACTTTAAGGTTGTTGATATCTAGTTCTTCCAAAACAGCCCGAGTTTCCCCCGGCCATGCCCTTAAGTTAAGTTCATCGAAAGCTATAATTGCACCTTTAGGCATTCTGGGAACTAAATGTTGGAGAGCCGTTTTTGTGGGGGCATATATATCGAAGTCGCAGAATAAAGTTGAGATTATTAAGTGCTGATTATTCTTGATATACTCTGGGATAGTTTCGCAAGCATCCCCTTTAACGATTTCAACTTTTGGCAGGTGCCCAATTGTGCGATTCTTGTCATATAGTTTAACCGCCTGCTCTATCGTTGCCTTACTATCTACCTTGAAGCCGTCTTCTTTGGCCTCAACAGATTTACCTTCAGCTATGTCTTGAACTGATAATTGCGTAATACCATCAAAAGTATCGAACCCAATAATTTGACGTTGCATATTTACCGGCTCCATGATAGCAGAAAGATGCGCCCACCAAAGTAATCCACCACCGAATAATACCCCGCACTCAACAATTGAACCTTGAACATTTAAGGCTCGCTTGAATATTTCGTACTTAGTTAAGTAACGTGTTAAGTCTTGCCTTGCCGTAAATAGTGGAAAGTTTTGCATTTTCTCATAACCAGAATATTCGCAATCGGTGATAAATTGCTCCATTTCCCCCGAATATGATTGTTCTTCTGTTGACCTAGTTGATTCTGAGAATCTGTACGCTTTCTCCGTCATTAACCCCCCAATAGCCCTAATTGCTTCAAGTAATAGTCTGTGCCGTTACCTCTAACTTTTCGGTAAGCAGCTGCGGTCATTTGACTTCTCACCCTTGAGTTTTTTAGTCTATTAATATTCCCAACTATCCGCTCAACCGGGATTTCCCTAATCCACCCCAAGCTTACTGCTGCCCCCGCTTTATTAAGCTTCATACAATTAACAGTTTGTTCGGGTGAATCAGTAACCAGTAAGCTGGGTACACCTAATAAAGCCAACTCCCACGCCGTAATCCCCCCCGCGCTAATCGCGATATCTGATGACTGCATATTAGTAATTATATCTGCGCCGCCAGGATCAACTCTTTGTAACCCTAATTCATCCAAAGCTGAGTCAACGGTATCAGAAAAACTATCATCAACCCTAACAAATACACGTTTAATTTGCGGCCTAACCCTGAATGGCCTCTTTCTCGCTTTCCAAATGTCCTCGCGGAACATTGGGTCTGCATTATCGTCAATAGCGACTACCTTCAGTTCATGACCCATTAACTTTGCGCAGTAATCAAGCCCTAGCTTGTAACTGTCAACAACGATATACTCTGCATGAAAACCCTTAGCTATCCCAACTGTTTGACCCACGTCATGATCAGCGTCTATCAAAACACAAAACATGCCCGCATCATTTATAAGTTCGCTGATGAACTCAGTATTCTGACCCATTATAAATACGGGGGTAGCATTCTTAGCTCTAATTGCCTGAGCTAAAGCAAAGCACCGCATAGCATGACCTTGGCCGAACTTTTGGCCGTCGTCGGCGTCGCACCGAATTGCGATGTTACTCATGGCTTACCCTTATAGGCGTAGCAACAAAAATCAGCATCATCAGGATCTATGTAGTCCGTTCTTAAGACAACATATGGTGTCATAGTATAAAGATAGCCTAGTATTGAATGGGGTGACAACCAAGTAACCCCAGGTATTTTTTCAGTTCTCATCATACCTGACCAAACTGAAGTAAACGCTACTGCAAACTTAGATAGCCTAGCCATATGACTGATTAACTCTAAAACCTTTTTGCCGCCCTCTTCGTTGTTGGGTAACTTATAGAAAATGCCTTGAGCTAACACCACGTCATATTGCTTTTGGCCGCCGGTTAACAAATCTACTGGCCAATACGTCTCTAGGTCGGCATGAATAAGGTTAAGGTCATGGTTTTCCTTATTACCAACTTGAATTGCCCTCAGAGAAATATCTATGCCGGTGTAGTTGCTGACCGTCATACCCCTAGTTGAAAGATAACGCCCCAGCCCACCATAATTACAGCCCACGTCTAGAACGCTCTTACCATTCAGATCGCAAACTTCACTCAATGCCTTATACCGGGCATCTAACAAGCGCTGATTACCGGCATCCACTGCTTTAGGCGTTGCGCCATGCTTCATTGCAAGCTTATCATAGAACTTAGCTATGTCAGTCATTTTGTGGCATCAATTCAATTAGCACCGTTCTTATTAACTCAAATGCTTCAACCCTGTTAAATCCTGCGTTCATATATTCTACGAACATTTCGTGTAACTGAACTGCGGCTATCTTCAATTCCGTTATTCCAAATTCTTCTTCATTTTCAGGCAATGCATTCCCCCAATACTCTGACGACTTCATTCTGCTCTTCTTTGGTTATTGTAACGTAATACGGCAGCGAAATTATATGCCTAAATGCCTCGTCAACTTCTGGCAAATCCTTAGGCCAATCAACCCACAGTCGATAATCAGTTACAGGTGCCATTGCCATTACGCCGCGCTCTTGCATGGCTGCAACAACGTCAGTCGTTAGGTGATGTTTCTCCAGCCTTACCGTGTACCTATAAGGTAATTTGGCATTACAAGCTTGATAGTTCTCTAGCAGTGGATCATAATAGTCGGCCACCTTACGTTTTAAGTCCATCTCCCAAATAAGCTTTGACATCTTACTAAGGGCAATCGCAGCACCTACATCGTTGAAAAGGTCATTTTGCTTTAACGATGGTGGCTTATTACCGTAAGTCCTGAGGTCTTTGACTTTATCGATTAGCTCCTCGCTGCCACTTACAATGCCCCCGCCAGTTGAACCTATAAATTTAGTGGGATAAAAGCTTGTGATAGCCAAATCAGCAGTTTGCTCGACTAAGGTATGACACATATCCTCAATAACTGGAATGCCTAGATTCCTCAGCGGCTTAATCTTGGCCTCATGCCCAAACATGTGAACCGCTATAATGGCACGAGTTTTAGGCGTTACTTTAGCCGTTACCGAGTACGGATCAAGGCAAAGTGTATCGCCATCTATATCGGCTAACACCGGAACAGCCCCGATCGTGAGGATTGCATTGTGCAACGCAACACAATTGTAAGCTGATATAATTACTTCGTCACCCGCTAGTACCCCTAGCGCCTTTAAACCCAACCTGAGCGCTGTCAGGCCGCTGGAGACAGTAGCAGAAGCTGTTGCCTTAACCGATTTAGCCCATACATATTCAAGTGTTTCGCACGCAGGCCCAGAAGCCAAGAAACCGCTGGCTATAACCTCTTGAGCGGCCAACATTTCCGCCTCACCGAAAAGCGGTTTATTGTGGGGTATCATTAGCCGCTTTCGCTAACTCTTTGATAAATAGTTCAGCAAAGCCTTCACTCTCACAACCATCTTCACAACTGCAAGCGATACACTGGATGCAATAATTTTTGTCAGCAATTTCTTTTGCGACCTTCCTAATTAAACCTTCTTCGTAAAGAGCAATATGATAATTAAGAGATCCAACAATTTTACTCAAAGTCACCCACCTTGATCTTGCCGACCGGAATACCTTCATACCACCAAACGATTCCTTCAATTCTGACCCTAGGGTTATAGATACTCCTGCAATCGTTTAATAATGTATGTAAATCGTCGAAATCTGTAGATGCGACGTACAACTCTAAGCCCTCACGCATGCGCGGATCCGAAAACAGAAATATAAATGGTTTATCTAACGTAAGCGGATTACCCTGAATTTTGGGACCAATTGCTTCGCCCGACCATTCACCATCCGATGTATTGGTAAAGTTTGTATTATTTACTGCTACCCACATGTGTTGATCGGCGGGATCAAGTGATTCGGCATCAGTATACCAAGGATCAACTATCCCCTCTGCCTTTTGCTCCTTCCTGGGATTGCGACGTTTCTCTAATCTGACGCAACGTCCTGCCCGAATAGTCACGCGGACATTAGTGCCATCTAGTTTCTCAGTAGCCACGGCACCTTCCGGCAAGTCAACAAGTCTTTTATCGATTACATAATGCTTGCCTCGTTTGCCGTCACCATAATCTCTGTCAAAAATTGTTGGAATTTTCCTCATTTAACCCCCATTAAAATATTGCCATTCTTATGTGGCCTTCAGGCTCATGTTTACCCTCCGGGTAGAAACCGCATTTACGGAAAGCCCCTATACTGCGCTCGTTTTCCTCCCGAATGACCGCAACAACCTTAATGATGCGCCACTTTTCAAAAACTTCCCTAACCCCCATATTAATTGCGGTTATTGCTACGCCGCCACCCCTGTGATCTTCGCTGATATATATGGAGACAACAGCTTCCTCATCCACCCTATCAAACCGGATGAAACCAACATTAGGCTCAATTATATAATACAAAACCTCGTCACTTGCTATGGCAACTGGGTAATATATTAAATGTTGCTCCCAGCTTACCGCCTTTTGCGTAGTTGTTACGCTTATCATATCGGGCATGTTCCGCCAATTAAACACCGTCCGCATATCAGTCTTCTTGGCGAGGCGAATCAATGTGTAATCCTTATTTCATCAGCAAAATTCAATAATTCTTCTGCTATTAACCTAATATCAGCTTCATTAAATACGCCAAAACCACCTTCTATATAAACAACCACTTTTTTCTCACTCGATATATACGAAACTAAGTCCCCTTTTTTCATTTCTCCAGATAATATATATTCTCTTGCATCTCCAGTTACTACTTCCGCCATCAGCCTATTGTCGCCTTAAGCTGTTTAAGCTCAGTAGTATCTAAGGACCACCAATGATCTGGCCCATCAGCTTCATGTTCAAGCGTAAAATGGACTTCAATAGCTACTGCCCCTAATTCAGTGGCACGTATGCAAACATCTACTCCTTGTTTTCCCGCTACATGATTGCTGTACCCGCAAGTATATCCCATGTTTTGTATTGCTCGTATTTTCCACAATTTGGGGTAAATGCAAGGATATTGTGATTCGCAATGAAGAATTAAATCTTCTGGATTAGCTATTTCGTGAAGGTTGTTTAAATCTGCTACATGACCCATTGATATAACAATCGGTAGATTTTGACGATGCATTTCTTTTATCATTTCAGTATTGAATATCATATCTGATGCAACTTTTAAGGCGCATACACCTAAGTCAACCATCTCCTTGACACCTCGGGCGCTAACAGTGGTAACAAAAAACGGAATACCTACTAATTCACAATGTTCTTTTATTTCTTGCCATTGCCCTAATGAAAATTCATGACGCTTAAATAAATCAAATAAACTTTCACCATTATGCATACCGCTACTATCAAAATCTTCTGGGGGTGCATGTTGAAATTTAACGTAATTAGCCCCAGCGCTAACCGCTGCATTGATAGTTTCTTTGGCTAATTCAATTAACCCATTATGATTTAGGCCAATTTCGGCTATAAGTATAGGCGCAGTCCCGACTTTATGCATTAATAATTTTCATCCCCTCCAACAAAGCTTGTCTAGCATTTTTTCTAATATCTCTCTCCCAAAGCCTAATTACCTTATAGCCTTTATCTTTCATATAAGCATCACGCTTTCTATCTGATTCCCTTCCATCAGGATAGTTATGCCAATAGTCCCCGTCGCATTCTATTACTAGGTTGCAACAAGGGATGAAGATATCTGGGAAATATGGACTAATACGTTTGCCAATTTGGTGCGTTATATTGAGAAGCCCCAATTCTTTACAAATAGCTATTTCGATTGAAGATGGATTGGCGGTTCGCGCCAACCAAGCATTTTCTAAATAATCTCTTCGCTCATGAATATCCCTAGCAGCCCATACTTTTTTGCCAGCAATACTCATTTTATTTTTAGCGGCATTAGTATGTTTATGCCCCTTAAAGCAGCCATCCCGACCCTTGTTGGCCTTACTTATATTTTGTCGATGTTCTTGAGTAAAAGTTTTTTGCCTACCTGCTTGCTTAAGTTTTTCTATAGTTTCTTCTGAATACACCCCTTTCCGCCCTTTGTTCCAAGGAGTATTCCCAGTCATTCGTTCCCTAATCTTTTCACAATGTTCTTTAGAAAACTTTTTCCCTTTATGCGCAACACTCATACGATTCTTAGTTTCTTCAGAATGCTTTTTACCTTTGCTCGACTCACTTATCTTTTTCTTAGTTTCTTCAGGCATTGGTCTACCTTTTGACCAACTCACAATTAAACTTCCTCAATTTCAATCATGAAGTCACCGAGTCATAAGTCAATTGCTCATTATTTTTAGCATCACGACTAGCCCTTTTACCAATGAATAAATAATCGAGGTAAGGTGAAAGACCATTGCCCGGCCTCTTCGCAGCCAGCATTTCTCTTGTGATAACCTCACCGGCTTTAACGTCCCGGTTAAAGACCAAACTTACAAACCATAATTCACGCTGCGAAACATCTGCCATAGAGGGAAACAAACCATAATCACCTAACATCTCTAGCCGGGGGAACCTTGGACTAAATTCGTAGGAAGCACTTTGTAGCCAATAAACATATTCTTTGAACTTCTTAGCCTCAATAGCTTTAGTTTGATGGTGGCCCCCAGGATCGTCGTTGTTGAGTTTAATCCTTTTCTCTATCAAAACGGCACCTAAACTTACCGCTAAGCCGTCCGGATCCCAATCTGCCCAATCAGCACTGTAACCTACCGCTATGTCGTATCTATCTTTGAGGTAAGGAATAGTCTTTAAGTTGAGTTCGGACGCATTAGGTGAGTGTGACTCATAAACAAATATTACATTACGTTGAAACCACTGCCTGCCCTTTGTTTCAATAATTTGCTCAACTAGCGCAACAACTTCGGAGCTATTAACTGCCCCAATATCGAATTGTATCGGCTTGCCTGTTTCCAATACTGCTTCAATCAGGTATTTATTGGTAGTGTCCCAGCCGCCTATTTTGTAGCAAGGGACTTCAAGCTCTTCAGCTAAAGGAATGTAGTCTATTGTTCCAACCGAAACATAAAAAATAATACCCCGCTCTTTGCAGTAAGCAGCTACCTTGCGCCAGTCTTCGTCAGGCACCCAATAAGACAATATGACCTGAACCAGAGATTTATCTTCATACTGAAGTGTAAAGTCGGCTATCAGTTCTTCCGGGTTTGACATAATGAACTTAATAGCATCACAAGAAGCATCTACTGCTGCATCGATCAACTTCTTTGCTATTTCCAGGCTACCTTTTGATGTCGATCCTGCCTCAGCTACGATAAATAAGGGTGCGCCGCTACCGATTTCCCTATTACCAATTTTCAAGCTATTTCCCCCTTGTTGATCGCACACAATAAAGCTTGTTGCGCATCCTTCCTAATATCTCGCTCCCAAATTCTAATAACTTTATACCCATGTGCCCCCATAAAATTATCTCTTTGAGCGTCGTTTTCTTGTCTCCCCGGTAAGTTATGCCAATAGTCCCCGTCGCATTCTATTACTAGGTTGCAACAAGGGATGAAGATATCTGGAAATATGAGCCAATTTGTTTATCTGCTTCATAAGTAATGTTGAGGTCATTTAGAACTTTATGGATAGCTGTTTCTATAGATGATGGGCTTGATATTTGTGCTACCTTAAATGCTTTTTGAGTATGCTCTCTTTTTTGCCCTATTGATAAGCTACCCCACCATTCGTTACCACCTTTGTGCAGCAAATCTAACCGTTCTTGCTTGTCTTCTGGTGAAGCGTTAGCCCAAAACTTTTTAGCACCATTGTTAAAAGCTGGCAAAAGCCTTATTACTCGTTCTTCTTTTGAACAACCCCCCCAATACCCTTTTAAGCCAATAGAAATATTCTGTTTCTGCTTATTAGAAAGCTTTTTACCCTTATGTGCTTCCTTCATTTTTGCTTTACTTTCTTCAGTATGCTTCTTGCCCTTAAATCCAGAAACCCTTCTCCCCTTAACTTGCATAATCCACTATAACCTCAATTATATAATCAACTTGTTTGTTTGTTAGGCCAGGGTATATTGGGATACTTAATACTTCTTTGCATACTTTTTCGGAAATTAAGCAACTCCCTGGGTTATGATAATAAGGCTCCAAGGTCAATGCTCTATAATGTACCTGGCTACCTATCCCTTTATTTTTTAAGTGTTGCCTTAATTTGTTTCTTTTTTTACACCTAATAACGTAAAGGTGATGAGAACTTTTACATCCCCCGAGCTGCGTCAATGGCGTTACCCCCGTAACTTGTGAGAAAGCATCATTGTATCTATTAGCTATCTTACTCCTTTTATCTATGAAGTGGTCAAGCCTTTTTAATTGATTAATTCCCAAGGCGCAACTGATATCTGAAAGCCGATAATTGAAGCCCAGGGTTTCCATACCGCGCTCACTTCTACCGTGATTACGAAATTGCTTAGCTCGCTCATAAAGTGCTTCAGCATCAGAATGCTCAAAAGAAACCATACCCCCTTCGCCGGTAGTTATCGACTTAACTGGGTGAAATGAGAAGCAATTTATATGGCCCCAAAAAGCATGAGGTATTTTTAGGTAGTCGGCCCCTAGTGAATGGCAAGCATCGTCAATTAACCATAGGTTATGCTTATCAGCCAACTGCCTTAGCCCTAAGTAGTTGCAAGGTTGCCCGGCAAAGTCGACGGCGATAACAGCTTTTGTCTTCGCAGTTATCTTGCGCTCGATATCCTCAAGATCTATTAGAAGCGTATCTGCCGCAACATCAGCAAAAACTGGTACTGCTCCCATGTAAGCCACACAATTAGCACTAGCCACAAACGTAATAGCTGGTGTGATAACTTCATCCCCCACCCCAATCTCAATAGCTGCCATTGCACAATGTAAGGCTGCCGTCCCCGAACTTACAGCTAATGTATATTCACTGCCAATTTTAGCAGCAAAGGCTTTTTCGAATTCTTCAACCTTTGGGCCAGTGGTGAGAAAATCTGACCTTAGAGTTTCCGCTACCGCCTTAATGTCATCCTGGTCAATATTTTGATGATTATATGGTATCAACCTACTGCACCTTTTTTATGAAAGCCTATTGTGAAAAACCCTAGATCTATGAACAAAGCTTTATCTGCTGGAATAATTTCTACCCCTATTCTAAAAATTCCCCAATGCTGATCACTATAAGCCATCATTTAATCAAGCTCCCTATTTGGTCGCCTGTTAAAAATAACTCATTCTTGTCACTTGCATAAGACCCTTTGAACGGCTTACCCTCTATGCTACCCCGTTCAAACCAGGTATGTGATGGCAGCACCACGTATCTATTTTCCTGACTGATCGCTGTTTCTCCTTCAGCTATCAAAACTTCGTGAAGCTTTTCCCCTGGCCTAATTCCTGAAACCTCAATATTACAATCCGGCCCAATAGTCTGAGCTAATTGCATAATGTTGCAACTAGGAATCTTGGGAACAAATATTTCGCCGCCGACCATAGTATCTAGCGCTTCAAGTACAAAGTCGGTAGCTTGGTCGAGTGTTATCCAGAACCGGGTCATCTTAACATCCGTTATTGTGAGCAAACCCTTTTTCTTTTGTTCCTTAAACTTGGGGACAACGCTACCCCGGCTCCCCACCACATTACCGTATCGCACAACCGATATCCTAGTTGATGTTCCGCTAGCATAAGCGTTACCCTGAATGAACAATTTTTCAGCCATTAGCTTGGACGCCCCATATGCATTTATAGGGTTTACAGCTTTATCAGTAGATAGCGCCACTAACTTCTTAACTCTGCACGTTATGGCCGCTTCTAGGACGTTCTGAGAGCCTATTATATTAGTGTTCACACCCTCATAAGGGTTATATTCAATTGCCGGCACTTGCTTCAACGCTGCCGCATGAATAACAATATCGATATCATGAAGCGCTATCCTTAAGCGCCCTGGATCCCGGACATCACCTAAGAAGTAACGTAACCGGCTGTCGGGATCAATTGAGGTATCCGGGAAGCCAGTTTGACGCATTTGTTCTTGCTTCAGTTCATCCCGGCTGTAGATAACAACCTTTTTAGCGCGTTGCTTTAATGCTTTCTTTATAAACGCCTTACCGAATGAGCCTGTGCCTCCTGTGATTAATACGTTAAGTCCTTCCAGCACGCTTATATCCCCCTTGATTCATTTATAATTTCAATCTCGGCTAGCCTTAATGCCCCTAGCGTTTGCAGTAGTTCATTCTTCGTCAACGCTGTGTATATCTTATCGTCCTTGAAACCAATTACTATGACGTTTGTGTAGCCTTGCTTCCCGGCCTCATCAAGAAGGTCTATCACTGATTCCCGGTAGCGTTCGTCCATTGGTTTGATTTCTCTAACCATAATCCCCCAATTAAATTAACGGCTAGGCAGAAGTTAGGCCGTTAAATTCTTTCTACAGTTTTTCCTTCATCGCTCATTACAAAAATAGAACCGATTTCAGCTGCAATAAGTTTGCGTTTTTCTTCGCCTACCTTACTAAGGCTTATTACCGCCATATGTGAACAATCATTCTCAACTCTCTGGTCTGCCGGTGTTGGTGCATAAAGTTCATATTCGCGCCATTCACTTTCAACTACCGCCCTTGGGTGTGAGTGACTACTAAACGATTCAGTTTCAAAATAATGCCAAACCGTTTGGTCGTCTACCCCACTTTCTTTTACCTTTACGATCATTCCTGTCTCTCTTTCTGCCTACCTATCTGCCTAGCCGTTAATCAAACAGTCTTGCACTATTTTAACCTAAAAAGAAAAAGCCCAACGGTCTGACGCCCGTCGAGCCTTTTCTAAATTCGTAACCGGATCCTTAAAGGGTTATCAACCCCCTTGGACCTCAAACATCGGAGCCCGTAAAAGCTAAAAGCAAGAGCACGACCTCGCTATCCGATAGAAGCTACGGCTGGATTCAAACCAGCGTGGAACGGTTTTGCAAACCGTTGCCTAATCACTCGGCCACGTAGCCATAAACAGCAGCGCTAGGGGGAATCGAACCCGCCTTGACAAGATTGAAAATCTTGGATCCTAGCCGTTAGATGATAGCGCCATAAAAGGGATAGTAGGTGCACCCTAGAAAGCTATTCCAAGTATGCCCTCAGCCAGCAACGCAACGGTTTCCGTGGTCTTGTGTCGTTCTGAACTAGTTGCCGAACCTTTACCCTAGTGGCGGAGGCCGGATTCGAACCGGCGACCTACAGCTTATGAGGCTGGCGAGCTGTCCACTGCTCTACTCCGCTATGAATTTATAAGTGACTCCCCCACATTATGTGTATTACTAAAGCAGCGCTAGTTGCCCCTAATCCTATCGACAAAATAAGAATGCTTATGTTTAATCTATCCATATTTAGTTTATCCCCCGGTTAACCAATTCCTAAACCTTTGCGACAATAATGGGATTCGAACCCACGTCCCCCACCGTGACAGGGTGGTGCTTTAGCCACTAAGCTATATTGCCTTGTTAAATCTAGTAGGCCATCGAGGTCTCGAACCTCGCACCACCGGATTAAAAGTCCGATGCTCTACCTGATGAGCTAATGACCCTCAGTGGGCTATAAAGGATTCGAACCTATACTCCCGGATTCGTAGTCCGGTGCTCTCTCCATTGAGCTAATAACCCGTGGGCTATCAAGGATTCGAACCCTGACTCTCGGGGTAGAAACCCGATGCTCTGTCCTTTGAGCTAATAACCCTTAATAAAATAATAAAGGAACAGCAAAGACTAATCCAAATAATAAGGCTATGCCAGAAATAACAGCAGTTATTCCGACCCCATCAGGGTGCTCCCTACAAAATACCCGCAAATGATCAATTGCGTTTATCCGTATATTCCCCAAGCTTGGCTTGTAATCGTAAAATTCTTCCCACTCAGCAATTGCATATTTTTGACCAGTCGCAAACTCTATAACTATAAGTGGGTCTGAGTAACGTATTGAGTGATCATAATTAGGAGTATACACAGTAAAAGTACAATCATTTACCTTTACACCTAATTCTTGTTTCCACTTATTTATAGTCATAAGGATATCCGCTGGAACCATCCCTCTTTCTTCGGTGAAATCTTTCAAAGGGGTTCGATTAAACCGCCGTGTAGTTCGACCTTTGTATTTACAGAATACTCTTTCCTTATTAGCCAGTAAGCCATATATCGGGGTGCTATCGTATCTTTCAGTCCCTCCCTCTAACAAAATATTCTCAAGTGGAACACAAAATTTATCGTTATTGTTTTGTATGTTGGCAACAAGTAGCTTAATTTCAATTGTTTTTAATTCGTGATCATAACGAGAAGTCGGTATTTGAAGTTCCTTTGCTTGCTCAACCGCCAACTCAAGCTGTAACACCTCCGTGTTTATTTCTTCACTCGATATCCGCTCCGTCACATTCTTTAGCGCAAACACATTTCCCCCATTCTATATTTCAACATTAAACCTGTGGGCCGGGAGGGAGTCGAACCCTCAATCCCGAAGGCAACAGGGCTTAAACCTGTTGTGTATTCCAATTCCACCACCAGCCCAAAATTATTTATCTAAATAATAATATTCAGTTTCTACGCTTGGCTGTGGGGCTAATTTATCAATCGCCCCGGCCCGTATTTGTTGACCATATTTACCTCCGCAACTTTCACAAAAAGGGCCAGCCTTTCCTTGTTTAGCATTTGCCCGCACCTTACACGGAACTCTAAGAAGCTCTTCCCCGCACCAAATACAGTTGACCTTTATCCGCTTAGCCCTTCTAGCATCCTCTAGCCCATGCTGCTTATGGCTTACTATTCTTAGGTTTTCAATTCGATCATCCGTGAAGTCCCGATTGATATGGTCTACTGTTTCATCCGCCGTCAACTCCCTGCCTAAATGCTGTTCCATCAAATATCTTGGATAAGATTTAGTAGTTCTTCTTCCGTCAGCAAACTTAATGATTAATTGCTTTCGCCCATCCGACCTAATATACGGTCCACAAATCTTAATATATATTCCTTTCTGCAGTAGGCAAGGAGGGGATCGAACCCCCGACCAGTAAGATGTAAACCTACCACTCTACCGCTGAGTTACTCGCCTGCAAAGTAGGCTAGGAGAGATTCGAACTCTCACTACCTGGTTTCTAAAACCAGTTTCTCTGCCGTTGGAATACCAGCCTATGTTGGTGGTGGCCGGATTCAAACCGACTTGTTGGCGTTTTCTGACGGACTTACACCGCTCCCATCCGAAGATAAGTCCCCAACCAGTACCATGGTTTTCTCTGGCGGGCAGCATTTAAAGGTCTGCAAATTTAAGACTTTCGCCCTCGACTACCCGCTTCCCTCGCTACCTATGGGCGCATACTAACGGGCTTGTCGGCCAACTTATAACGTAGAACTTCAGCGTTTCTCACACGCCGCACTACCAATTACTTTATACCCCTATAACGGGAATATAAACCTAAGTCCGGATGGAAGGATTCGAACCTCCGTCTTCTCGGCCCCAAACCGAGCGCTCCACCAAACTGAGCTACATCCAGATAACGCGGAAAGAGCAGGATTCGAACCTACGGAGGATTTCTCCCCTCTGGTTTAGCAAACCAGCGCCTTAAACCTCTCAGCCATCTTTCCAAACACTAAGCCCTTGGTTGCCTCGGGCAGGGAGCCTGAACTATACCCGAGACTTGAACACATCACATACCAGGGCGATATTCTATGAGCCGCTATTTCAGGAGCGCACTCTAGCGTGATGCATTGACATAATACGGGCTTGTCGCCGCTATCGCACCATCCCCAGGACTCGAACCTGGAACCGTCACCTTAACAGGGTGCTGCTCTACCATTGAGCTACGATGGTCTGGGGTGACCGATGGGATTTGAACCCACATAACCGGGGGTCACGGCCCCGTTCCGTTACCTATTGGATACGGCCACAGAGGAAGAAGTAGGATTCGAACCCACGGACCCGTATCGCTACGGACCAACGGTTTTCAAGACCGCCGCAATAATCCAGACTCTGCCATTCTTCCTAAAGGTCGGGAGAAGAAAGCGAGGTGAGTCCCAAAAAACTCCCGACCAGAGCGACTAGAGGGACTCGAACCCCCAAATAACAGCTTGGAAGGCTGCAGCACTACCATTGTGCGATAGTCGCATAAGAGGAACTGGGTCGGAACCCAAAGCGACCAAACTAGGAGTAAGTAAGAAGAGGTGAATCTATCTTTTTCCCAGTTCCTCTAGCACGCCACCCAGGATTCGAACCCGGTCAAGACCGTTTTGGAGACGGTCTGGCACAGCCTACGCTGTAGCGCATACGGCGAGAGGGGACTTTCCGGCGGAGAAGTATATGCTACTTTTACCCGGCCTCTCACCTTGTGGAACGTGAAGGAATCGAACCTCCGACCTACAAGTTATCAGCTTGCCGCTCTACCACTGAGCTACCATTCCTGGCGTCCCGCATGGGATACATCCACAAACACCTTATCGAACGTGTTGCACCTCGCCCAACCCACGGAGGCATGACGGGACTCCCCCCATCCGCATGCATACGAAAGGGTTGAGCTTGTAGGAGCGGTAGGAGTTGAACCTACACAGCCGCAACGGGTGCTTTACAGGCACTTGGGTTCACCAATACCCAGCGCTCCTATGTCGATAGATTAGCTAATCATCGTTAGCCTCACGACCCACGATCCCTCGTCCCACAACCTCACTAACCTATCTCGGGGGTCTTGCAGCCCCCCTTGTGGATGTAATAGGACTTGAACCTACAACCTTTGGCTTGCAAAGCCACTGCTCTCCCAATTGAGCTATACACCCTTACTGATTTCATAATCGCCCACGTAATTCGTTCTTCCAATTGGTAAGTTCTTTTTCACGGCTAATGGCCAACCACTTCTGGTGTTCTTTGACTAGTTCGCCAATATATATGAAGCCACTTGCGAGGACGATTATCAGGCAACCTATTGCGCCAACAATACGCTCTCCTTGAAGGGCAGCCGCTAACGTCAACGCTGCTCCGCCACCTAAAAATAAACTTAAAGAGATTCTCAAAAGTATTAACATAGGTAGTTCTTACCCCGCTATCCCCAATAATAAACCTTTATTCAATAATAACTTCAAGTTCCTTGATCCAATCGCCTTCAATATAGTATGCCCTTATATCGATATCAGATAAGGATACGATCACGTAAACGAGGCCAGCGTCAACTGCTTTAGCCGTATCTATCATTGAGGGGTAAGCTTCACTCATTGGGTGTGAGTGCCAACTAGCAATAAGCTCATTACCCTCTTCACGCATTTGCTTGATAACGTTAAACGCCTCAACCGGGTCAACTTCGTAAGTCATGTTACCCTTTTCCAGGTTCTTTGTAGGATATACTTTAGCGACCCTACGCCGTGACCCGCCTAGCATACCACAAGCCTCTCTAGGGAATACACGTATCGCCTCCTCAAGCATGCTCATAGCTACTGCTTGCTTGATGTAGAGTTTATCTCTATTCTCGGTTATCAGCTTCATATTTGATGTGCTTCGTTTCATTTGTTTTTATTTTAGATTTCTCAAAAACCATAAGCGCCACTATGACAATTAAGGCAAATACAAAGAAACCCATAACAAATCCGACTAGCATCTAATCCCCCTCTACATCTTCTAATGACCAAGTTTTGACTATTTTGTATACCCAGTAATTACTCCCCGCCCGGTCTGGCCACTCACAACCCTCTTTGCCACAAGTGCTACAAACTTTTATTCTCTTATTCTTATAAACTCGACGCTTAACCGTCTTCTTGACGTTATCTACCTTGGCTAGTGCGGCATCAGTTTTTTTAATAGCCTTAGTCACGTCTGGCACTGTAACCTTGGTCGTTGGCTTAACTACTTCCTCGCTAAGCCCGGTTGTCGCTATCTTCGGCTTTCTCTTTTGCGTTGCCCCCATTAATGCTGCTCCCCGCTTTTTTATATTGACCATTTATCGCTGCCATTAACATCATAAATATACCCGTAGACAAAACAGCTAAACCAATTAATGCTGGTGTTTCGTTAAACATGCCTCACCTCCTCATGCTACTTTACCTGCGCAACGTTCGCGACGTTCACACTTAGAACATGATGCTTTCGTCCTGCACTCAGAAACGTCCAAGTCGAAGTGTTTGACGATGCCCTCAAGTTGAACCGCAAATATAGGGTCTCGTAGCGTTTCAATGTGAGCTAAATAACGCTTTAATCTATCATCACGTGCAATAAGCTCGTATGTTCTACCTAATTGACTATTCATATAGCCTCAGCCTCGCCTACCGTCCACTCAGCGCTACCTATAAGCTCCATTTCTTCCCATTTTGCTCGATAATATGCTATGCCACCTGGTTGACTGCTAGTTCCTATGTCTTGAACATACCCTTGAGCGCCCCACGGTTTAGGATCAGTTATCACCATGAAGCAAGCTGAGAAAGCTAAATTCTCAACCTTATTAGGGTTAAGCTGGACAACGTCCCCTCTTCTTAATGCTGTCATTCTCATAGAGCTACCCACAGGACTCGAACCTGTAACCTGCTGCTTACAAGGCAGCTGCTCTAGCCAAATTGAGCTACGGTAGCAAAGGGACTGTTTTTATAGAGCTGTCCTTACTCGCTCTCCCGAATGGGTTCCCAGTTTCGGCTCGCTGGTTACTAACGCTCACTGCTTGCGCTTTCCCTCCAGTCTGCCAAGGTCTGGGCAACCATCGGCTCCTGCATTATTGGCCTTGTTCAGCCTCATCAGTTTGCAGCTGAGCCGTTGCTGCGAAGGCTGGAATCGAACCAGCGTCACAAGGCTCTTCAAGCCCCTGCTCTACCGCTAGAGCTACTTCGCATTAAAATCCTAGCTACCTGGCTCTTTCCTTCTCAAGTTGTAGCATGCCTGAGCCATACCATCCCCCATTACTGCGCTTAGCCTTCACGCTCACGCCTCACTAGAATTCGTGGCACCGACGGGAACTGAACCCGCTCCTTAAAATCGACAGTTTCACCTCAACTGACAAGCGATGCCTACCTCGTACTTTCCTATTTTAATTCGTATAAAGTGTGTTATTCCCTAGTTACCTAGAAAACGTCCACCCCCTCCTGTAAGCTCTTCAGCCAATTGGGGATATTAAGACCTGATTACCCAATAGCTATATTCACCGCATGGACGGCTCAGCTACCCCATGCTCTCTGGCGACTGAGGCCATCAGTCGCTCCCTAACAGCTACTCGTCCATACCTTTTCACTGTTCCTCACCAGGTCAGTGGAGATAGCGGGATTCGAACCCACGTCCGGACGCTGCCATTGTTGGCCTTAACTCCCGTCGATACCAAATCTATCCCCGAGCGAGAGCGGCGGCGATGGTTGTCCCGTCCAGCAGGAGAAGAAGCAAAGCAATTTTTGAATTTCCCGCCGCTCTCAGTCAGCCCCGAATCAGTCTGCCCCCAACACCAATCGGTTACATTTGCCTTTCCGGTGGCTATTTAATTTATACCCGAACGAATCAATCCTAAACCTAATTCGTAGAATTTGTTTATCACCCCGGCTGTTGTGGGCAAGTAACCAAAATGCTAGGTAGCAAAACCTTTAACGAGCACCCGCCAGGGTGCTATGTGTTTACATTACAATTAACTTACGCCGGGGTGAAGCTTAATCTGTTTTCTTATTTATCTTAAAAACCGCAGTGCCGCAAATCGCGCAAACACCCCTTGTTGCGTTACGCCCGTTCTTCATAACCACGTCCTCGGGATCCTGAATCTCACGCTTTTCCTTACACTTCATACAATATGCTTCAGCCATATTCCCACCCCCTAGTAATAAACCTTCAACCATTTCAAAAGCTTCATCTATCGTTATGGCTTGACTTTGCTCGGTCATTATTGCTGGCTCAAAGAATTTAGCTACTTCTTCAGCTTCCCGCTCAGCCCTATCTAGTTCACCCTGAGTCCAATGCCATTCCTTTTTATTGGGGTGACAACATTTAGTGTGGCAAATGTCACAATTGATATCACTACCGCGCTCACATTCCTTAGCGCCGCATATCGGGCAACCGTCGTCATGGTTGTATGAGTTAGGCATTAAAGCTATTAACCCAATCCCAAAAACTCTTCTTCGGTTTCTTTGGTTCCGGCGATTTTGTTATTTTATATCGTCTTCTATTTTTGAAATGGCCGCAATCACCATTTTTATTGAGTGTTTCTTCTTGACTAGGCTCTCCAGAATAATGATAATCTAAGCCCCGATAGGCAAAAGTATAGAGTTTTTCGACATCCCCATCAAACCTTACGTTGGCAACTTCTTGGTCACTCATTTCACTATAATTTAACATGCAACCCTTGATATCCATGTGATCACAGTTGCCACACATAACCTTATCAGGCATTTATTTCCCCCATCATTTCCCGGCTTACCGGGCCAGCTCCTTCGGAGAGTCAAAAGACATCTTCGACTCATACCACTCTAAAAGTCGCTTCGTCGACCCCTTAGTCGGTTCCCGAGGATTTATGTATCGTTTGTTATATGGTGGTTTCCCTGAATATACTCTTGTTAACTTTAGCCGCATGCTCAAATTGCGCCCACCCAAGATAAATATACGCCTAAGGTTATAACGCCGAGGGAGAACCCGAAGAGAAATACCTTAATGAAGCTCACCCGGCCAGCTCCTTTTTTAGTTGGAAGTCAGATTTACAGTTCAGCTTAAACAGGTTGATGCTTCCTGCTTGATACTCACCATATATAAAATGCTGTTTCAAACACTTTTGTTGATCAGGATGTGTTGCGCTCCATATCCCTTGCCTATACTCACACACCCAGCAACAGTTTATTACTACCGAAGTATCGGCTAAACCTGGCGGGATAGGATTAAGTGGCCCCCTGGCTGCCCCAACTAACCTCTCTTTTCGTTCCTCTGCCTTCTTCCCGGTGCCGTTGCAGGCGGAGCAAACAGTATCTACTATCTTCCGACCGCTTCCATTACAGGCAGAGCAAATATTTAATTTAATTGGCAGGCCACCGCCTCGTTAGTTTTTGGCCAATTCCCTCTAAGATCCCATTCATACACTTATCGCAAATATCTTGCTTTTTCCAATTTCGCATATCTGCGCCCGGTAAATCCATAATATGAAACCATTTTATAAGTCGCCATTTACGCCTTAACTTAAATGTCACTATTTGACCGGAATCGCCACATATATCGCATACTCGTTGCCTAGCCATTAATCACTAAAGAAACCAATTATAACCGCTATGACAATTAACCAACCCCACCAAGGAAGGCCAATATTAATATTGGTGTTAGTCACTGTTTCAGTGGCTTCTACTAACCAGGCGTCTGCTAAGTACATGTAAGCACCTTCCACCAAGGACGTTGGTAGTGTCCGCATCGACCTGTGCCATTAAGCGCTTGTGCTTGCGCGGGGTCAGAGCCTGTATTGTAATAAGCTAAACCCCCATAAGTATAAGTGCGAACTTTTTCAAGGTCTCCATCAAACACTACGTCAGCCACTTCTTGATTAGTCATCTTAGCGAAATGTAAATGGCAACCATCCGGCCTAGCCCACTTACAACCCCCGCATATGACTTCTCCAGTCGGTACTGGCTTACTCATTCTTCATCCAAGTATTTTAGGAAGTCTTCTTTACTGTAGAACGTATGCTTCTTATCATTAGTTTTCGTGATGATAAATAGAATAAGCATAACCACTATTAAGCCATTAAGAAATTTTGAGCCCACAAATAGTTCGTTCAAGGTGATGCTTGCGCCCATGATTATAAACGTAGCTAAGTCAGCAAGCACTGATTGCAAAAAGTTTTCTCGGAAGTAGATTATTTTTACTTTATCACTCATATAATATCTATACCCCAACCCCAAAAGCTTAAACGTACTTAGCGCAACTTATCCCGTATTCGTCCATAAGCCATTGACGGTGTTTCTTGAATATGGAAAGTTCACCTTCTTCGCCCGGTTGCCGATTATAAAGATTCTGTATTGCGCACTCAGACTTCATCATACTAACTAAATTACCCTCTACCCAATAGTAGTAATCGCCTGAACCCATATCTACTTGCATAGTAGCCAACCATGGACCGCAGTGAGTTTTGTAGTATTGAGCGTCTTTGGGCTTAGGCTCGTAAGGCTCTAATCGCAACCATTCCCCATCAACATAAATCTCCGCATCAATATTCAAGAAATTATTATTTGGATTACGATAGGCCATTCTTATTTCGCCCACATTAGCATTAGCCATGAGTTTTAAGGGTAGGTAAACACCCCAACAGCTTGAGTATAACCTTATTCGCACATAAAGGTAAAATATTTATTTCCTTTTTAATGTACATCCCCTTACGGTGTTATGGCCGCATACTCTATCTATCGTATGGCAATCGTCCGGAGGGGTGCAGCCTAATACTTGTATTTGCCGGTCTATAAGCCAGCCATTTATATCGTCAGCTATCTCCGTCAGCTTCTTATCTAGTTTGCGTAAATTCTTTTGGTCATCGTTTTCTTCGAAGTATTCATAAAGCCCCTGCCAATATATAGGGGCATCAGGAAAATCATTACCATACTCAGCAATCAAGGCTAATGCCTTATCGTAAAACATATCTAGCCTAGCGACTGCATCAGGATCATGATTAGTCTTAGAGCTATCCTGCTTTACCTTAGCGCTGAATAGCTTTTCACCTTTCGGCTTAGACCAACCGTGGGCTGCTACGTGTTCTAAGGCTTTCTGAGAGTCAATAAGCTTTTCTAGGCCGGTACGTTCCGGCTCAGTGGAATCGGGCAGCACCTGTACTCCCCCCTTCAACCTCTTTCATATCAAGGGTTATAACCATCTCAATGCGATTAGGGATCTTACCCTCTTTTACCGTCTTGCCCACCTCTTTGTAGGCTTGAGCGAATGCAGCCATAAACGGTTCTTTTAAATGCTCAACTAAGGGCTCTTGCGACTCCTCGGGAACGCTTATACGTTCATCCCCGGATAGCTTCATTTCCGTGCTTATGCTTACGCCTGTCCAAGCTTTTCTTGTATCGTCCATTAAATGCACCCTCCCTTCCGTAGTTCTATCCATAGTTTGGCTACTGCTTCCGTTGGGGTGTTGCCCCATCCTCGCCATTTTCCTTTCGGTAATTTAGCGGTTTCTTCGGTAGTCGTCCATGCTTGAAATAAGCCTTCAAGCCTATCATCATACCTCAATAGCCTCTCAAACTTATCCCCAAGTTCCTCAATGAGTTCTTCTAAAGATGGCGCTGCTATCCAATCGGTATATTCACAAGCCTCATAATACCCTTCTGGAACCTCGGCCCATACTTCGCCATCAACAAAATACCAATTCTTTTCTGTTTCCTGCGGGTACCCCAATTCCTTTAACTCTTGGACTAATTCAAGCTTCATGCGCCCTCACCCTTTAAGGCTTTATCGACCAATACAATATGCCCTTCAAGCTCCTTGATATATGCAATAAGGATGCGAACTTGTAAGGCATCAATCGTAGGCCCATCAAACAAATCCCTTAATTGCGTAAGTTCCTCTATTCCCTCAATATCCGGCCTATCCATCCTTGTTCGCCACCTCAAGCACTATATCAATGCCCTCTAGTGCTACTATGACACCTAGCGCCATGAACATTATAGCTACCGGCCACATACCGAGCGTTAATAGGGCTTCAGCTGCTTCGGGGTATTGTATTTCCTGATACCCTGGAACTGAGTTTATACTGCTGGATATTGCTACCGTACTTATGATACATAATGTCACTATAAGCAATAATATTCTACGAATCGATTTGGTTATCATCCTTGCCCCCCGTAAGCTTATTCACTATTCCCCAGAAACTGACCTTTGGTATTTTGGGCACCTTAATTTTAGGCATTATATGCTCGCATCGTTCAGTACCCCTGACTCCTTCACAACGAGCCATCACTTGTACTTTATCGGTTTCCCCAGTAATTTCACTGTAGTCGTTTCTTATTTTAACAAGGCAATAATGATCCTCGCGACGCGCCCCGTTTGGTTTCCCCCAAGAATAACGTCCACACTTTATACAGGGTGGTGCATCTGGCTTCATCATATCCTGCTCAATTCTATATACAGCAAAGCTAATACTTGCCAAAGCGAGTTACCCGTTACCATGATATCCTCGTACCTAGCCCTTGCATTAGTTTTTCCGAAATTTAACGAAATTTGCTCTCGACCAGTTATGTCGTTTAACTTATAGCTAAGATCCTCAATATTTGGATGCCAATAAGGTGGACCCTCAAAAGCATCAAAGCCGTGTTGGCGATAACCTGCTTCCGCTAACGACTTACATATATCTTGATCGTTCACGCTCTCTCCTCGCTTACTAATCTAACCCCTGGTACTTTCTTACCCGTATAGTAGGATTTTAAAACGTCATCGAGTAATAACGGTTGATAATTCATATCCTCTAGCGATAGGCAAATGTGATGCTCCGTTAGCCGCTCGAGGAGCAGCCTATCATATTCACGTATTACCTTGAAGGGGTTATTGTGGAAATGGCCATATATGTTTACATCAATACCTGAAGGCATTTCCATAAGAACATGCGAAAATAATACCAAATCTCCCATAATCCTATCAACAAAATTATCGCAAACGAAATCCCATCCATGTTCTAAGTACCAGCTATTAGTTTCCCTATCGTGATTACCCCTAACCAATACCTTATGGCAAGGCAACGGCTCAATGTACCGCCGGTGAACGTCCTGATTCTTTTCCCGGCTTAAGCTGATATCTCCCAGATGAATGAGGAGATCATTATTAGTTAAATGCAACAACCTCTCTTCAATGCGCCTATCAAAGTCTACAGGCCGACCGCAAACATCGACCATAAGTTCATGGCCAAAGTGTGTATCCGTAGTTATGAATGTTCTAGCCATTAGCCGCAACCATGACCCGTGGCAATTCCCCCAACAAAGGAATGCTGTCTACCTCTACCTCATAAGTTTCCCTTAAGGTCATACCCCTCCTGAGGTATCGTCCATTGAAGTCATAATCAAGGCCAGCGCTCGCCATAAGATACTCACACTCGCTTTTCGATTCTAACGAAAATTTTATTCCTAATACATTCATAGCAGCATGAGTAAACTTTATCCCCCCGCAGCGAAGATTACAATAAAGATCTTTGCCGTCTACACCAACCGCCTTATAAAACTCTTGCACAGATGCGTGATAAAAATTATTAGGGCTATTAAGCTCATGATCGTGAAACCTCGAATACGGTATCACATAAAGTTTGCCATTTGCCCCGCGCACAGATATGCGATTATATTTAACTAAAGACTCACGTTGCTCTTCATTCAAATTAGCCCATAACATTTTGTATTCAGGGCTTTCCGTATTTGGTTTGGTGAATTTTCCCCTCATGGTTTTTCCCCTAAAAATGGAATACTATCTACCTCTATCTCATATGTTTCTTCTAAGGTCATACCTTCTTTAAACCTTCCACTCCATAGTTGACCAAGTAAATGAGCCGCTTGCGCATAGAGTTCAGTTTCTTTCGATTCTAGTAAAAGCTTTATACCTAACACATTAGCAGCTGCTTCGGTTTCATCCGCCCCTCCACAATAAAGTCGACAGAACCTATGTACCCCATTTTCATCCTTCTTAAACAACTGTACCGAGACATGATCAAATGGGTCGCCTCTAGACTGAAGCCGATGATCATGAAACCGTGAATAAGGAATCACCAAAAGATTCCCCTTCTTCGTATAAACCGGGATTCGGTTGTGCTTGACTAAGCATTCCCGCTGTTCCTCATTCAAGTTACGCCAGAGTCGTTTATAGGCTACGCTTTCCGTGTTCGGCTTAGTAAAGCTCATGATAATTGGCCCCGCAACTTATTAACCGCTGATACTGTACGCGGTGGTTTTTCCCCTAATATGAGGATACTATCTATCGGCACTTCGTATGTTTCTTCTAGGGTCATACCTACTTCAAATTCCCCATGAAGTCTGGTGTTGATTGGTCGACATTCCTCAGTATAAAGGTCTGGATCTGTTTCCAGGCAAAGTTTTATTCCCAACACGTTAGCAGCTGCCTCAGTCTTCTCTAACCCTCCACAATGAATGTAGTAAAGCTTGTATATTCCATCAGGCCACTTACGGAACTGCTGCACCGATACCTGGTAAAAATAATTAACATGTCTCATCTTAAGCATTTGATCGTGAAATCTAGAATAAGGTATTACAAAGAGACGCCCATCTTCCGTATAAACGGGGATACGATTATACTTAACAAGGCATTCTCGTTGCTCTTCATTTAGCTTCCGCCAAAGCCTTTTATAGACTATGTTATTGGGGTCTGGTTTAGTAAAACTCATTACGGTTCCTCCCCGAGTAAGGGAATACTATCTACTTCTACCTCAAGCGTTTCCTCAAAAGTCATGCCCCTTTCTAGCGGCCAACTAAACCCAGCAGGCATATCATTGCTTTGTGTGAGATAATCCCTTTGCTTCATTGACTCCAACGAAAGCTTAAGCGCTAACACATTCGAGGCTGCGTGAGTATACTCAATTCCCCCACAGCGAACAAAGTTAAAGATATCCCTGCCGTCTCTAGTTCTAGTAAATTGTTGTACTGACATATGGACGAATGCCCTTGAACCCCAATACTCCCCATCATTAAACCTTGAATAAGGAATTACAAATAGACGGCCATCCCTGCCCCGTACTGGGATCCGATTATATTTGACTAAACAATCCCGTTGCTCTTGGTTGAGGTTTCGCCAGAGTCTTTTATATTCAATGCTTTCTGTGTTTGGTTTAGTGAATCCCATACTACTATTTATACCCCCCCCAAATTCATATTAAACCTGGGCTGCTTCCATCAACTCCGGATTTTCGTGTATATTACCGATGACTTTAACATGACTGAACCCAGGAAACTCTTCTCGCTGATCCTTTGGGCTTAGATAGAACCACTGATAGTCCATCCAGATAACTTTCCAGTTAACTTTATCAAAATAAACAATATCCCCCTCAAATATCTCAACCCCGTTCTTGTCGTGTAGGCCGGTGGACTGCATGAGGATAAGGTCATCATTACGATACCAACCTTCAGAATCTTTACCAATATATTTTAGGGATAAAGCCACCCCGTTATGCGGGGATATATGAAAACCTGTATTAAACATCTGGTTTTGAACTGTATCCCACGCTCTATACTTCGGTATCACTGCAACTCCTCATTACGGTTTTCCCGCCAGCTATCTATAAGCCCGTCCATTAATTCTTTCCAAAGTTCATCAGACTTTTTCCTGTATCGTTCCATCCAAAAATATGAACCAACCATAAGCATTGTAAGCCCCAAAAACCACACAACAAAAAACCATTGATCTGAGGTTAGGTCAATCACCCTTCTTCACCCCTCGATGGCAAGCCGGTAACGCCCTCCCCCGTATTCTTATATCTGGGTCAACGCAACATATTTGATTAGGCGTTCCGGGCTCCATTTCCTTTAATATCTCCGGATCTCTAATACAATGATATCTACATTCGCCGCATATATCTGGCCTTATAATTTCAGTCATACCTAATTCCTACCCCCAATGTGCGTAAACTAAACTCATTTATATTTGTCGCAGTTCTTCAAGGTCGGTTCATAAAACCTGTTGTCTATAATGAAGCACTTACCGTGAATTTCGTACATAATCATTTCTGGCAATAACTCCACAACATTCTCCGCCCCATATGGCACCATTTCTGAGGCAGGAACATGTAGTCTTTCCGTCCTTTCCTTCGGGGTTTCGCAACCTTGAACTGCTAACGACGCCCCAATAAACAAGGCAATTATTATAAGCTTTTTAATTTTCATCAACACTCTTCCCCCAAGCCGGTAGCCTAACCACAAATATAATCGCTGCTATTGCGCCGATGCCTAGCATCAAAATGACCCCTGCAATAGCTATCAGTGCCCAAATAACCGTTTCATTGATATCCATAATTAAATCACCCGCTCCAAATAATTGATTGAATGACTAGGTATTTCCATTGAAGCTGTATCAGTTTAAACCACCAAAATTAGGTGAGTGCTCCCCAGGTCGCCAGCAGTTTGCCAATTAGCGGTAATCCCCTTAATGGACTCTCCCGTTCTTAGGTGTACTATGACGTTGTCTTTCATCAATCCCCTTTCCCATCTAACTCAACCACTAATAATGCCAATGCTTGCCAAAGCGAATTACTGATTGAAGTGTAATCACCGCAACTCAAAACAACCTGATTTGACATTATCTTTAGGTCTATTTGTGTGTCAGCCCTCATACGTTTCTTAAGATAATAATAAAGATCAATAGTGCTAGGGTGCCAATAAGGTGGTCCCTCGAAAGCGTCAAGACCATGTTGCCTATAACCTGCTTCTGCTAATAACTTGCATACTTCCTGGTCTTTCATAATCCCCCCGCAATCGCTTTAGTTATATATACCCCCAACTACCAAAATTTAAGCCTATTGAAAGAAGATAAGAATAAGGAAAATAACTATGAGTATGGTGATTTCGTCGTCGTCCACATTCTATTCCATTACTGCGGCAATTACCAATAAAGCGAAGCCAACTACCCCTAGAAGCCAACGACCACCCCTATGAAGAGGGATGCGTTCTTGCATCCAGCTGCCATAAACTGCACCTAACGTAATCCACCCAATTGATTCTAAGAAGCTCATATCTTAACCTGCCCTACTTTTTAACCCTTCTACCGTTTCAGCTACTGCCCTTGCCTCTTCAAGATAACTATATTGCCTTGTCAACCCTTCGATTTGCGACAAGAATATACGGCATGCTGAGTTATACGCCTGATCATTCGCTACAATGTCTTCAACTGGAAAATAGGCTCGAACGTTATTCTTAACAGCATTAACATAAACTCTCCTAGCCTTACCCTCCTGACGATCAAGAGCAATCTTCGCAATCCATTCCCCAGCCTCATCAATACGAAACTTTCGTGCTGCCTCTTTATCGTTCCAAGTAAGCAATTGCTTACCGTGACGTTCATCATAAGCAACCAGCAAGTCTTGAGTGATATGACCATGCTCATCATATATCGCCTGACAATACTGTTTAGCTACTGACATTTTAGATGGTTTCTTCAAAATATCTCCTTTTCCCCTAAAGGGGTGGGGGCCGAAACCCCCACCATTACCTAGCTTAACTTGCTATATCCTGAGCCGTGATGGCTTGACGTATCATGGGCTTATGCTGGTTTGCGTTTACCTGCGTTGAGTTGAAGTTCGTTGTGCTGAAATCTGTTGATGTGGCGTGCAATAGATTGGTGTACCATCTCCTTTAGTAAATTGAGGTGTATTCTCTGTATTATGTACTCCATTGTGATAACTTGACATATTAGTGTTGTGCATTAGTTTGTGCTACGTTTGAATGTTGTGAGTTCCGTTGTAAGCTATGATTGACTAGGTTGGAATGCAATGACATGCCTTGTTGTACCCTGACCTGTAATGCGGTGCATTAACTATGTGCTATCCATTCACCTCCAGATTGACTATTTCAAACTTGCCAAACCCTTGACCGCTACCAGCTATTGAAAAGCCGACGAACTTACCAGCTTTGGCCATCATATTTGCGAAATCCTCAATTGTGATGCGTGAGGTGGGAATCGTTATATCAACTACTATTTCCGCCCCTTCCGCCAACGCCTCATGATAGGTGAACCCGGTACCCTTCGGGCAAATGCGGGTTTGTTTAATCATTTGACCATTAACAGTTACCGGGTGCGGGTCGAACATGATCTTGTCTTTACCATACTTAGGGAAATCATCCAAGAATTCAATTGCCTTCCCCAATAAGCCTCGCCAATGACCGCTTCGAAAGATAAGCTGCCCTGCTGCATTACGATCAAATAACATATTCCGCTTTTCTTCTTTCGTTTTGCCTTCATCAGGCATTCCGGAAAGGCATGGAGTCTTAAAGCGGATAGTCATTGTGACATCTTGCCAATCTTTCCACGGTTTTTCACGTGGCCCACCACTAGCCAATCCCCATTCAGCTAATACTTCTTTAATACGTTTTTGGGTGATTTTCTTGCCGGTCAATTGCAAACCTTGTTTCTTCGGCGTTCCGGCCCTGGTCTCGGTGATCTCCTTCATGGAGGTTTTAAGAATAGTAATAGCTTTGTCAAGGTATACTGTGTCCTCGAGCCCTTCACGCAACTCTTCATAAGACAGCCAACCTTCTGATGCCAAACCCTCACATATCCTCAAGACCTCGGCTTTGACCTTCTCTCCGTTCTTCATTCTTCCCCCTACGGTTGATTCCTTTTCAGAGTATTTACCCTATCACCTTGAAGGCTAAACCTAAATTTCCCCCATACTAGCTACCACTCCATTTGCCCAAGCTGGGTCCATAGCGTACCCGCGCATTTGCCTTGGGCTACTTACTGCGCCCCAATGCCTAGCGATAAACTCAGCGTGCTCGCGAATGGCCGTCTCCCAGCTAGGAAATGCCTGATATGGCCTAGTCCCATCCGGCCCTCGTGCGCTGACTACACCGTATCCCGGCGCTGTTCCTGCCGTCATGCCGAACGGGTTATGACTCCCCGGTGGTATGTGTCGCCCCAATTGAGACTCCCGCTTAGCTATCCCGGCAGATAGGTTGGGTGGCAAACCGTTGTCGACGGCGGCCATGAAAAAGGTTCTTCCTTGACCGGCCAAAGGCGTGCCAGCCAAGTACTGATCAATACGGCCTATCCAATTCCCCCCACGAGCATCAGCTAAGACCCGGCGACGGCTGCGCAACTTACTTCGGGACTGTTCGTTTTTCAACCACTCAGGTTCCTTGGTAGTGTCTTTCAATTTATCAATATCCCCCTGCATCGTTTTCTGTTGACGCTTCAGTGTTTTTAGCTCCTCTTTGATTTCTTCAAGTTGCGTTGTTAAATCTGGATTGACTTCAGGTGGACGGTCGGCAACTCTTGCTAACGTAGCAAACGCTAAGAGTATTACTGCACCTGTTGCTAGCTTCTTTGCCATAGCTATCCGGCGTTGCTTGCGGGTTTGTTTTTGTTCTCGTAGGGACATAAAGTCCTCCTTAAAAACAGTGGTGCCCTAACTCGATTGAGGGGCATAGGTTCGGCTTTCGGATATCTCTCTCTATTTTAGTAAAGAGTTCTCCTATTATATACTATTATGTTATTAATATTCTATTAGTAAGATATACTATTCCATTCTAATACAGAAGTCAATTAAATAACTTAAGAACAACCACCGCAACAAACCACATAACATTAGACATAAATATGCCTGCCCAAAATCCTTTGCTATACTCCGGCACTTTCAGCCTCCTCCATCATCCGATCATAAATAGCATCAACCTTTACACCAATTGCTTCCAACGTCCCTTCCAAATATTCAATATAATCCGCCATCGCAAGAGCATCATCCTTAATCGCCCCCAACACAGGATGCTCCTTATCCTCTAGAAACTGCTCAGCTCTATACCGTACCCCCTTTACATCAGGCCTTCCTGGGCTATTCATCAAGCTCCATTTCCTCAACAACTTTCATTACAACTTCCCTTACAGCCCCTTTATCAATTCCAATAAAATCAGATATCCCCTCAACCATCTTATCAACATTCACTTTTTCTAAGCCCCAATTAGTTCCATCCCGATATTTGCCCATATCACACCACGGACAAACTTTCGTTCCGCCCATTGATGCAGCCTCAACCGGCAACCCGCACTCAATACAAAGTGCCTTAGGGTCATATGGCATCCTTACCTTCTTGCCGCCCTCAACATTATACTCAGCAACTTCCCAACCCTCGGGGATCTCTTCACTCATAACAACTTCACCAACCACAACCACCATATTAACTGCCACCCAACGCCGCCAACTATCCCCCAAAATGGCATAAACCCGTGTACCTTAAATCCCATCATTCTTTTCCACCAAGGCTTTTGTTCTTTATACGCCGCACACCTTCCGCAATGCGCAGAAAATAACTTCTGCTGCTCCCTATCAGTGCACCACCCAACACTATTTTGAACCTTATGGCATTTATGCCTTAAGTTAGCCCATTCTTCAATTGGCTCAACCCAAGCTTCAACAATCCCCTTAGCCACCCTCCATCCACTTCCTCAAATACTCCAACCGCTCCTCATTACCCATCGGTGCATATTCTCGAATGTGATATTTAAAGCCCCGGCTTGCGGAAGCTCTAGCACAACTAGGTCTATGAACATCAGGCCCAAATATATGAAAGTCCATACCATTGCAAGTACATAAAGTCGTATGCCATTCATCTTCCTCACCAAAAATCGCCTTAGCAAAATCAACATCAAATATAATTTTTTCTAAGTAGTAAAAGTAATTTTCAGAACCACCAAAATCTCTTACGGTTATTTGAAGCTGTGCACCAAGATGAAGGCCGCTGTGAAGCTTATAGCTAAAGATTGGTTCCCCTCGACAATTACCTTCAACTTTGTGCCCAAACATCCCCCAGCCATTATCAAGCGCCAACTCAATCAGTTGTTTGAGGGTGTTTACTTGTTCACCATTATCCATATATTCCCCTAGGAATAACCATACACATAAACACACCTGCGCTAAATCCAGAAGCCCATAGATTTCCCGGTGTTGTTACTCGTATTCGATATTGATCAGAGTTACGAAATCCCAACCACCAACCAAGATTCGCAATCGCAAAAAACGATACAATTATTTCCCCTATCATGTTACTTCAACCCTTTCTGTCGTTATTGTTTATCGCAATCCACAACTCAGCTAAAGCTTCGGCTGGGGAGTCGCCTTGACATGAAAACTCAGCCGGTTCGCCTACAAGATAAGCACAAGCATGGTGCCCAATGTTGTTGCCCCAAACCAATTCAAGTCGTAGCCGTTTGGCGGCGCACAGGGGCTTAAGCGCCTCCCACAATTCATCAGTATCAGGTTCAGATATCCACCTGTCCCTTAATTTGTCTGCCATTTCTTGTGGGAAACCAGGAGAAACTATATAGCTTGCCCAATCCGCTCTTTGCTCGGTTTCCTTATCCCAACCATAAAGAGACCCCGACTCATACCCCGCCTCTTTCAGTCTCTTTGCTAATTCTAGTTTCATGCTCGTACTCCCGTAGTGCACTTAACACTCTTCGGTTCTAATTTTATAGCAATCATCATCCCGCGCTTACTACAGGTTCCCAGAACATTAGGGGCAAACGAACCCGCCGTAGAAAACGACGTACATTCTCCACAATACTCCGGCCTATCTTCAACCGGCGTATCTACTTCGGGCTCAACTTTCCTAAATATCTTTGGTAGTTTCATAGCGCCTCTTTCGCATTGAAGCTCACGGCTAAACCGTAGAGGCTGCGCTAACTCTTAGAAATAAAACTAAGCGCTAACGACCTTATCGAAGTCGATGACAACCATTTTAGAGCGCTTATCATACGTGACTTTATAGTGCTTGCCGTTGCCCCGTGTGTCACGCAACTTCTGGGCCGACAAAACGACGCCGATTCCTACTTGCCGAATTGTCTTGTTTTTACTGCTCCGTATTTTGCTGATCTTCCGGCTGTGCCCTAAATCGTCACCATTAGGCACAACCTTCAACCCGACCGCCTTACGCCCGCTGTCAGTAAAGAGGTTAACGTGACCATCAATACCATTGTCGGTAAACAGCTGGGACGCCGCTAGGTTAAATGAAGCTGCCCCAGCCCTAGTAATCCGGCAATTAGGTATTGCCCTGGCCTCTTCACTGTTGCCACGGACCCCTCTTTGACTATCTGTCTTGAACTGTGTAAAACCCATTTACGTCTTTCCTCCCATACTTTGATCTTTCCCACAAACGGTACACCGATATCCTTTATCGGTAGAATTGTGAACCCGCCTGCCTTTGCCGTGCAGCTTATCCTGACCAGAATGCTTACACGTACAAGTTAGAACCAACGTTATCCCTCCTCTTCAAACAAATGCCAGATAAACGTACCGCCTGCCATTTGCCACGTACCTATATATATTAAATCAGGCAAATCATGCCCCGTACCAAACACTCGAAACTTACGAACCACTTCCGCAACTTCAGGGTCGGTATCAACTACAGCCCAAAGCATCCCCTCACCCTTTTGCTCGTGAACTTGTATGATAACCGCCCCAACCGGCATAGTTAACTCAAAGCTATCCGCAACCGGCAGTGGGAATTTCCATATCTGCTTAGCCACGCCTAATCGTCCATTCCGTCCATCATGCGCTTAAGGTCATCTAAGTCGCCGCCGAAGAAGCCACCGCTCATTCCACCGCCGCGACTCTTCATAAATTTCTTAAATTTTTCCAACATATCTTCCATACCGTTATCCTCAAACGATATGACAACGATCTTACCGTTGCGCAGCCGTATGGCCGTTGTGTCAGTTTCCCAACACTCATAATGATCGTTGATTTCCAGCCACGTAGCTTGCATGAGGATCTTTGCTATCTGGCTAAACTTCCGCGCTTTCCGCGTCAACGTAAGGTCGTTGTTGTTCCGCAGCTTCAGCTTTAGCTCCGTCTCAAGGTGGCACTGCATATAATGGCGCGACGCCCTCATGATCCGCTCAATACCTTTATCGAGTGATTCGCAAACTACATCGCGCTTGCCATCAACCTCTTCGTCCCAGATCTCAAGGCTACCAAAAAAGTCGTCATCCTGGATCTCCTCAGCACCCGCTAAATAAACATCGAGCCCGAGCGTATCCTCAGCGCCACCTTTAATCTCAGCGCCGCCACTATCGCCCGTACTCCTTGAAGCCTTAACTATGCCTGCAAATTCATCGTCATTTTCCTTCTTCATCTAGCTCCTCCCTCCGCTACTATTACTACAATACTTCGTACCCTATTACCTTCAAACTTAAACCGGCTTAAGTTTAGTTGGTTCTTCTGGCCCCGGTTCCGATTCCTTAGCTTTCTTACCCTTGACAATATGACCGACCGTCTTAGTCGTATCTCCAATATCCTTATATTGCCCAGTGTTTTCTACTTCTTTGGTCTTATGTTGAGTCCCGGCAAAATCTGGCAATACGATTTCCCCAACAAATTGTTCAGTAGTTAATTCGCCGCAACCAGTACACTTTGATACTACCGTAGTAAAGCCATAAACATACTTCGCCATACGCTCTCCCGAAATATTCCCGGTCACCCCGCGATTAAGTGGTGGCGTAAACGTAGTGCTTATAGCTTCCCAATAATGCCTACAAATCGGTGGATCAAATGGCCACATATTATTCTCCCCCTTCCTCGTTTCCATCTGAATCATTACTATCTATCAATATCATAATTAAACCAAAAGTCCCATAACTTAACCCGGCTATAATAAGCCCTACTGATAACCCTTCATCAAGATAAGCTGCATACGATATAAGGCCGATAGCAACTGCAACTATAAAACCTCCCGAGAAGCTCTTGAGCGTCATTAATTCACATCCCGCCATATATTAGTTATCCACGTGCTATGAGTTTTATCGTTTGCCATGGGTTCATTAAACTCAATGCCATCGTCAGTTCGTTTATATTCTATCATGGTACTTGAGCTGCTACGTGCCGTTACACGCGCCACGATTATGGCTTCCCGGCTAGTTGGGTCTTCAGATAGCCTGCCTTTTATTTTATCTCGCTCAACTAACGCCTCTTCCCACGTTTCACTCTCAAACTGCTTAAAGTGAGCATCCGAAACAAACAACACAGTATGAAAGCTTTCTTCATCCACTATCTTTCTTATTTCTCTGACAAGCTTTTGTTTGGCCCCCGGCTCATTCAAATCCATAAGCACAGGAAGTACGCCTACTTCTTTATCCAAAGTATCGCCTATCATAAAGAACACCGGCATCAAATTTTGGCCGTCCACAAGGAATTCTTTGGCCTGCTTTATAACTACATCTTCAACAAATCTATCTATATCAACTGGCATAGCAATCCCTCCCCGTTAATACCGTATTAAAGAACGGCAACAACGCCTCAGCATCGCCCCTCATTAGCCTCCACTTACTAGCCAAGTAACCAGCCTCACCCATCTCAGAGCCTACTGGCAACGAATATGATAAGTGCCTATCTATATTAATTTGAACACCCGTGCCTGAACCGTCTTCGTAAATAACGTCAAGAGGTATGGCTGCCGACAGCGGCACAAAGCTCATCTCAAACCGGGTCATGTTGCCAAGCGATAACGAGATAGCAACTGGCTCGCAAAGACCAACGACCCGTTCGTGAATCCACAGCGCCGACTCAACGCAGTTCTCAACCTGACCATATTCATCTATAACTAACCTATGCATCAATTAGCCCTTCTCCTTCATGGCAACTACTCTATGGCAAGCCGCATCATCTATCTTCCTGCCTACACAAATTGCCCAACCAGGCTTAAGTTCAATTTCTTCCCCGTCTAGAAAAGGATAAACTTTCTCTAGCCTATCATGAATAACGGTCTCATTACCAGGAGCCACAGCCTTTGCCGACTCCTTGCAATCTATCCATAAACCCCCGCGCTGCTTAATCATACGCCGCCCCTCTGCATTGCTGAGTGTCATATTAGCGTCCTTAAGCAACTTTGGTAACCAGTATGTTCCCGCCTTAACGAAAACTCTGTATGGCCTTCTGTACGCTGGTTTACTCGTTAAAGTCATACTTGCTTATACCCCAAGCACTACTCGCCTAATCTTTGTCCGGCAAAACAACCTTACCCCGCAAGTGCTTATGCTGCGCTAAGCGTGCATCCTCGTCATGTAGTTTAGCTATTTGATCGCCCAACGCAGCAAGCTCCTTATCATTTTCTCGAAGCAATTTTAATAAATCAAATGCCGCAACAGAAAGCGCTACAATAAATGCAGCCATAATTATTATTGCAATCAACATCAATCTTCACCCCCCCCAATACCTATAAGCGCCGGATTAAGAACACCGCCGTTTTCGTTAGCCTTTTCACCCTCGTTACCCATCTGAGTATCAAGGTTATGCCACTTTCTTAATTCCTCGCCGTGAACCCAAACCTGAGATAAGATATTAACCGACACACCGTACATGAATCCAGTAATCCCTTCCTTGTCTGCTTCGTGGCCACAAGCCTTAGCGATCTGTTCCAACTCAGCACCTTTAGCCAACTCCCGCTCCATATAATTCGCCCATCGAGCTATATACCGGATACAACAACTGCCATAATCATCGTCGTTCATCTCAACTTGTTTATGCCACTCGTCTTGCTTATCCCCCCTTACTACAAAAGAGTGTAGCGGTTCTTTCTTGAACTCCGCAGTACGTTTCTCAGCCTCTGCCATCATAACTTTATGAGCTTTACCTTCCGGAGTTTTATTCCATTCTTCCTGTTCCCTATTAACAATATCCCAATACGCTTGAATGACATCCTTGACTAAGCTCTTCGGCGAAACCTGTATTCGCTTTTCGTTAAAAATAAGAGTGAAAGTTTGACCCTCCACGTTAGCCATATGAACAACCTTGTTGGCAGCCTTATCGATACTGCCATATGGGGCTTCATATTCCCACCCGGCCTTAGGTGTCTTCCGCGTTGCCAAACTGCATCCTTCCCAACAAATTGACCATCTCTGCTTCGCCCATTTTTGCTAATTCATCCGCTCCATTCGATGCTTCTTTTATTTCTTTATCTAGATATTCCAGCGCTGGCCCCTCACCGAATACACCCAACACCATTTCCCGATGATACCCTAATGTCCTCAACTGCTACCGCACCCGCATCCACTTAGTTCAGCATTAAGCCTAATAACTTCGCCGATAAGTGTACCCACGTCTTGGCGAGCATGACTAACAAAGTTAGCATCCGGGTCACTAAGCCAAGCAAGCTGGCCTATCGCTTCCCCCCCGACTAAAATAGGCTCCGATAAAACCTCAGCCGGTTGTTCTAAGGCCGGTGACGCAGCGTGCCACCGTTCCTCTATCTCTAATAGTTCTTTCATTCGATCATTCATTTCACTACCTCCTAAAAACCCTTTTTCTACCGCTCGGGTGGCTACTCAGCTTAGTAGTACGCCTGGAGAAAGGACTTTTTGCCTTTCACCCACCCTCGCGGTTCGCAGCGGTAGCGGGATTCGAACCCGCAAAACCATGCCCTAATGCGCATACCGCTCGCCGTGCCTAACTTACTCAGGCGCTTGCATCAATAGCGATATGTCGCTAGCACCAACAAACTTCGGCAACACGCCATCCCAGGTATCTAAGTAGCGTTGTTTTAGAACC
>Ga0114923_10000045_pt1 | contig 102191 bp, 87 predicted proteins | sample SumtaG_FD_89578 | JGI IMG/M metagenome (GOLD analysis project Ga0114923, IMG submission 89578) | Deep subsurface microbial communities from Indian Ocean to uncover new lineages of life (NeLLi) - Sumatra_00157 metaG | ecosystem: Environmental > Aquatic > Marine > Oceanic > Sediment | place... | reverse complement strand
TATCTCATGGTTCAATGGATTGGAGTATCAACAGGCAGAGTTCTGGCTTCCGAAAGGCGACGACCCAGAGATACATATCAGAGCTTTGACTAATCTGGTTGAACTGAGCGCGCATGATGATGGGTGCAAGTACGACCTTGTTAAGATTGGGGAGCGTGAGTGTGATTGAGTCCAGAGTTTACTCCCGTTGATTCGTGGGAAGAAGCAGAAGAGATGATGGACCAAGCAAACAGGACCGCAAATCAGGCAACCTTGAACTGGCAGTGGGAACTCTTGAATCCGGGTTCCTACGCCATCAGGATTTCCAAGGGTCTGTTGATCTTCACCGAGATTACCCATGATTATAGTGAAGTGAGGATGCAGGGGTATATCTATGGAAATCATTATTCTGTTGCATGTCCAGAGGGAGAGAGTGGTGATGCTCACAGGGCTGCCTTTCTTGCAGTGATTACACAGGATATGTTTGAGGCTGCAAGGAACTGTGGTTGGGTCATAACAACAGGGTTTGAAGGGTAATCCGAAACTCCTGGTATTACTAAGGACAAGTGTCCTAGATTTGCCATGCAGTGATAGATCAAACACTACATTTCTTTTTGGTAAAAGAACTGAGGGCTGAGCACTTGGCTCAGTCCCCCAACAGCTTTTCATTTTTCATATTTCATTTCTTGAGCACCGAGAAGGTAAGTTCAGAATTTATTTTCAAAATCAATTATCGATAGAAGAAATAAGAAAAAGAGAGGGTGGACCGGAGTTTCCCCCGGTCCGGTTTCATACTCCGTGGGCACGAAGAATGAAGCATAAATGCTACGCGTTCAGTAGCATGCGAGTCACGGATTCGAACATCTCGTTGACTCCCTCGCCGGTCTTTGCAGATACTTCCATCATGGTAGCACCAAATTCCTGCGCAAAGGCGAGTCCATCCTCTGGTGTGACACCAGTACCATTGCTCCGCTCATCGATCTTGTTTGCAACAAAGAAGAACTTACAATCAGGGGCACTTTCCTGCACTCTACTAATCCAATCTTTCAGCCGCTCCATAGAGAAGAGGCGGGTTGCATCATAGACACAGATCGCTACTCGTGCACCTCTGAAGTAGTCGCCAATAACTTCGCGGAATCGGGGTTGACCACCCATATCCCACAGCATCAAGGTTGCATCAGTATGGTCCACCTGGACCTTCTTGCTGGCAAAGTTCACACCGATTGTCATCTTCATGTCGTCTTCGAAGCGGTTCTCGGTGTAGCGAATGGTAAGGCTGGTCTTGCCAACCCCACCTTCACCGATGAGAATAGTCTTGTATATTGGTACCCTCATAGCCATGAAGATTCACCTACTCTCCAGTTGTTTTCAAGAGTCGGTCGGCTCGTCCAGTTACGCCTAGCCACCATAAGGTGTAAGCACCCAACATAAATGGAGCACCAATTAGGGTCATAGTCCAACCACCTGCGGTTCCCATGATAAGCATGAAAGTCCCTAATGCGAGGAACAATGCTCTACTGCGACCAGGAGTATCAGATTTCCTCATTCTCCACCAGAGCATACCGTAGAGGGCCAATGGAATGACTGTCTGAAGTATTCCTGTAATAGCCATCACGGGAGTTCGCATCGGAATATCATCCGGGAGAATACCCTGTGGCCAATAGACAACTATCTGAATTATTGGTGCTGCCATGATGAGCGCAGGGAGTAAGAGAATTCTTTTCCAATTTAGCGCTACAAATGCACTGAGATTGAGAAGCATTGGAGCAGTTACTCCAAGTATCAAAGCAACATACTCAGCATTTACTCCACCCATGAATTCAATGTGATTCAATGCAACAATTAAGAGGGAAAATCCTGCAACGAAGAAGAACGTTCCTAGAGTCAGTGTTGCTTGATTTCTGCTACTTCTCCACCGTGTCATTGTATATGCTGAGGTTCCAATACCAATAACTGCTGCAATTGCAACTAATGTTACTACAAGTAACAAAGCAGCATCAGCAACAACGGGTGAAACCAATAGATAGGACATGAAATAGAATAGTGAGCTTACGGTCATTGCATAGACAACAAGTTCTGCACTAATTCCGGTTTCTGGTAGTATTAAAGCTGTTATTAGCAAGGCAGGTCCATACAATCGTATGGCAAGAACTATTGCCACGATCTCAGGAGCAGTGTAACTCGTCATTACAAGAAGGAAGGGGTATGTCAAGGCCAGGATTGCAAATCCGAAACTTGTAACCCGCTTTGTCTTTACAGTCAGGTAAGTAAACAGCACAAATGGTATACCAAATAATATCCCTGCAAAGATAGCTGTGAATTCACCGGTATAACCACCAAGTACACTAATTCCAGCTTGCTCCGCCAAGGCAACACAAATGATTGCACTCATGATCACTAGTGGCAAAGCTCTTCCTCTGTTCCAACCAAGAATCATAGTAGCAGAAAGTGCGAATATGCCAGCACCAAGAACTACTACTAGATAGTACAATGTTTCAATATCAAGAGATAGAGTCACACCAAATTGATAGTTCAATAATGATGCGATTCCAAGTAATAATATACCAATTGTAGCCACCCACAAAGGTCGCCCAAGGGATTTCTCTTCTTCTGGTAGTTGTTTGATTCTGTTCGAAGTAAATCTGTATAGCAGTACGGTCACCAGAAAGATACCTATTGCTGCTACAATCTCCGAAGCATACTGTACGGTTATTTGCATTTTTTTAGACCTCATAGCATCTTAGATGCCCACTCGGTAGCACGCTTTGCGCTGGTTGAGACCTCGGTTGCTTTTTCACGAATCAACTCGATGGTTTCATCGGTAACAATCTCGCCAAGAGTTCCCTCAACGAGCTTGCTGAGCTGAGAATTTAGATCTGCTGCGTTCTTGTCATTAATATCATGAATAGTAACAAGGAACACTCTGTCAGGTTTTGAGATGATTATTCTATAGTGCTCAAGGCTAAATTCCTTGAGATCCTTTCCGGATATTCTCTGACTATACATCTGTATTGCAGATAAGAACCCGCCAAAGAGAGCATCGTCCATCGAGAAATCACCAATCGGAATTGAGGCGAGTGTTTCGCCTCGATCATTTACCAAATACACACTTTGTATCAAATTTGCATCCCCTAGAAACTATCCATCCATGACTGAGCTTTGTCGACAGAACTAGCGTCGTCATCTCCACCATCATGAACAACTTGGCCTGCTGCTTCAACATCTCTAACAGTGAACTGCTTGTCGACAAAAAGGATCACTTGGTGCCCATTGCTACATTTAGCAGGAACCAAGACAGGAATTCGTTTAGCTTCAGCGATCGATTCTTCTTCAACCGATACACCATTTATTGAACCGTCACATATTGGACAGGGTATTGTATTCAGATTCTTTTCGCCCACGGTATTCACCTCAATGCAGAGAGTTTTCCGCTGCATCGTCTTGCGCTAGCCAATTCCTACTCCAACATAGGAATTAACATAAGATATTCGCAATCAAATGTGTATATATATGAATTTCCTACATATTAATCCAATAATTATTGTAAAAATCGCAATTATTCGTCACAAGCCAGACCTAGAGTAACAGTTATCTATATCTTCAGTGCGAAGTCAAAATCAGACCGTTGGTGCAGAGAATGGTAAAGGCATACGTTTTGATCAAAGCTCGTATTGGAAAGGAAGATAGTGTGTTAAGAGAGGTGTTAGCACTCTCGGTCACTGATGAGGCTCACAAGGTCTTTGGTCCATACGACATCGTTGCAGAAGTGCGTGGTCGAGATATGGAAACTCTCGTTGAGATTATCACCAGCAAATTACGAAAGATCGATGGTATCGAAGACACTCAATCGATTCTTGTGATTGATAGTGAAATCGACATGACATCAACAAGCTTCATGTCATAGTTAGTTGGTCAAAAGACTCGCTCAATCGTGTATGGATGGCTTCGTCCATCCAAGAATAAGTTTTAACCAACCATTGGAAAAAGTCTAGTGGGACTATCGTTTATGAAAGGAGGCCCCGTTCAATTATGAAGCAGATGTCAAGAAAAGCATTCATGCTTATGCTACAAGATGATTCAGGTGAACTTAGTCCAATACGCCTTGATGTTGGACAAGTCAATAGTGATAATGCACTTATTGTGCTAGACGAATACAATGACACTTGTTGGGTTTGGATTGGTCGAAGTGTCAATATGCCAACTAGGATGCATGCACTACGGATGGGCAGAAGTATTCAGAAATCAGGTTTCAAAATTGGAGTTACTACTATCGGCCTTGCTTCCTCTAAAATTGTTGAAATGATGGAAAAGGATGATACAGATCCGGACATTGCCTCCGCAATTGTATCATTCAAAGGTGTTCTTGACGATAAATGGAGTTTTGATGACAAAGTTCTAGCATTCAAAAAGGAAGCTGGAGTAGGGGCTAGTCCAGAACCCATTGCTGGAGCACCAACAAAGAAGACAATACCAGAACCTGCGCCAGAACTCACAGCAGAAACAGTGTATGAGGAACCTGCTCGTGATGCAGCTCGACCTCCGACACCACCAACACCAAAGAAGATCATCACAATGGCGGAGAAGAAAGTTGCCCACCTAATGCTCGCAGTATCAAATAACGCAGACATATTTTACACTGAGAAATTCGAGCGAGGTGGAGATATCGGTTTGAAGATTGAGGTTCCAGGAGTCATGGTTCTTGAAGCAATCATGAGAGGTGCTCAGCTAAGTATCTCACCTGGTGATTTTGGTGGTTCTGAAGAGGCACTGAAGATCAAAACGGCCTTTACTGATATGGTAAAGGACCTCTGAGATCGATACTAACAATCATCATGCTGTAAGCTATCGCTTGCAGCAATTTTCTCTTTTTTCGGATAGTCAAGTTGTCGGTACCAGTAAGTGTAGGCATGAGCGAATCCTAACTTTTCATAGAAATTCTTAGCAACACTATTGTTTGTTTCAACCTGAAGGTATACCTTTGTAGCACCTACTTTTTCTCCCCACATACCCAGAGCATGGTTTATTGAGAGAGCAGCTCCAGATCTCCGTTTCTCGGGATGAGTACCAATATTGAATACCCCAAGCCAATCTTCTTCAACAACACCAAATCCTACTGCAGTTTCTTTTGCTAGGACATAGACACGTTGCTGGTCAGTTCGCTCCAAGATACCTTTCCGTACATCCATGGTTGATGGGTCATACCCTGATGCCTGAAGATATGTGTCAATCCATTCTTCAGATAGTGCATCGAGATACTCCGTATCACAAGTTGGTTCGAATTTTGACAGGGCAGAAATTTCAGCAGTCCATACTTCAACGGGGAAGATTTTACTAAATCCTCGGTCTGCAAGGATATTGTCCAATTTCGATGGAAGACTTGCCTCAGATACCTGAAATCGTGGAATAAGATCCCTACTACTATAGAATTCTATTGCAAAATCAATTGCTGTAGAGAGGTCTAATCCTGGAGGTCCCAATGGTAACACACTATTAGCACGTCTGGTAATTCCATTGTCAGCACGTAACAACCAACCACCAAGTCGCATTCGTTCTTGAGCAACCCAAGCATTATGACCAAGTAGTTCGAGTTCATTGATATCATCAGGATTCATAGTATCCATCCTTCAGGGCAGAAAAATCATCATTCGGCATGAATTTAACGAACATGATATGAACATAATCTGATTCATAATGAGTTCTCTTAGATGGAATCCAATGCTTGGGGAATGGGTTATTGTAACACCAAAGAGAGCTGATAGACCTTTTCAGGACTCATCCTCGAAATGCCCGTTTTGTCCTGAAAGTGGGGAAACATCTGGAAACTGGCATGTATTGACACTGGATAACAAGTTTCCCTCTTTGAATCCACAGGTCGGAATGATTCCTCTGGATGAGAATTATGTAATGGAGGCACCAGCTCACGGATATTGTAAGGTGATTGTTCTCTCACCCAAGCATGATGAACAGATAGAATTGATGGATGATAATCAACTCGAAAAAGTGTTTCAAGAATATCTCTCCGTTTTCAAAGATCTAGATAGCAAGAGAGGTATCGAGTATGTCTATGAATTTGAAAATAGAGGAAAAGCAATAGGTGTTAGTTTAAATCATCCACATGCACAGGTCTACGCACTTCCATTCATCCCACCAAGGATAGAGCAAGAACTAAAGCAATTCCAAAAGTTGTGGGAAGAAGAAGAGAAATGTCTTGTCTGTCAAATATTGAAAAATGAGCTGAAGGCACTAACTAGTAGGGTCATCTTGGAAACTGATCATTTTGTTTCATTTGTTCCTCACTTTGCTCGACTACCATACGAAGTTCACATCTATCCAAGAGAACATGTAGGAAGTCTTGTAGAGATTGAGGACAAACTAGCTGAGCTTGGAAAGATGGTCCAAGATGTTGTACGAAGGTATTCCAAGGTGTTTGATGAGATGGCATATGTCATGGCATTTCACACAAGACCATCAATTGGGGAACATCCTTACTGGCACTTTCATATTGAACTATATCCACCTTGGAGAGATAGGTCAAGAAAGAAATACCTTGCAGGAGTAGAAACAGGAATAGCAGTTTTCACGAATGATTCATGTCCTGAAGATATTGCTAGAAACCTTAGGGAGGCGGTTTGAACCTGGAATATCCAGAGGTACTGGTCAATGCATTTCAGGGCTTGGACCCTTCGAAAAGTGACTCAGTAGCGGTATCAAGAGCTCCTGGCAGGATAGAGATTTTGGGAAATCATACAGATTACAATGGTGGTTTAGTTCTTACTTCCACAATTGACAAGTTTGTGTGGAGCATGGGGATTCGTTCAACAGAAATAATCCTCCACTCAGTTGAATATGATGAAACAATAAGATTAGATCCTAGTGAACTAAATACTCCGACTGAGCATCATTGGAGTGATTATGCTAGAGGCATCTTCTGGGCATTTCAACGTCGCAACCATTCTGTGCAGGGAATTACTGGTGCAATTCATGGCAACATTCCACAGGGAGGTGGATTGAGTTCTTCAGCTGCCTTAGAGGTGTCTCTGGTCAATATTGTTTCACACCTAAGTAAACTGAAAATTATGCCAAAGGTAAAAGCAATGCTTGCTTACGAAGCAGAACGTTTGTTCTGTGGTATATCCTGTGGAGTTATGGATCAGTTCAGTTCACAGCTTGGAAAACCAGATACACTCCTTGGAATTCATTGTGGCAATATGCAGACTCAAGATGTTGCAGTACCTGAAAACATCTCATTCATTGTAGTAAATTCCATGGTAACTCGTTCTGCAGGTGACATTCTGAATGAACGTAGGGCAGAATGTCTTAGAGCATTGAATACACTCCAAGAGGCAAATTGGGATATTCACAGTCTATCTGGAATCAGCCCCTCAGATCTTCAATCAGTGGCAGAGATTTTGGATGAAGTCTTGATGAAGCGGGTTACACATGTTGTAAAAGAAAATCAAAGAGTCAGAGATGGAATTACAGCAATCAAGAATAACAATCCAGAAATGCTGGGAAAGATTATGATAGAGGCTCATAGTAGCTCTCGCGACCTCTTTGAGGTTTCACACGAGAATTTGGAAATTCTCATGAAGATTGCACAACAACAGAAGGGGATTTTTGGTTGTCGACTTACAGGAGCAGGTCTTGGAGGAAACTTACTTCTGCTAGCAAAACAACAATCTGCAGAAAATGTATTATCAGAAGTCACGAAAGCATATGAACAAGAAACTGGACTCGCTCCTGAAACTGCAATATGTGCGATCCCAGGTGGCGTAGTCGTAGAGGATGTTTCGATATGAACCTCATCGATTTGGTACGAGCATATGCGCCAATACTTCACTTTCATCCAGAAGAGGGTTCACACTGCTGCTTTCCTTCCGATGCAGAGAAGATATACGAGTCGTATCACGAGAACTGGGACAGGTTTGAAGTTACAAAGACACCTAAGACTCTTGATGAATCAGCACCATGCTACTATGAAACTTGGACCAATCAAAGAATGACTCAGGTTCGGTACTGGTTCTGGTATAATTACAATGACTTTCCAGGAACCCATTTTGGCCTAGGTGACCATTTAGGAGATTGGGAGCATGTTGAAGTTAGGCTATACAAGGGCACACAAGTTCAAGATGCAATCTGGTTAGTGTCAAATCATTCTAGTGCGAGGGTTGCATCAGTGACAAAGACCATACCTGGGTTTGATGTTGAAGTCCCAATTCTTGGAGGTACTCATCTTCATGTTTGGGTGGCACTAGGGTCTCATGCAAATTATCCATCTCACGAAAGTAAACCACGGTGCTACGCCAAGATCTTCTGTGATAGGATTCATGATAAGGGAGAGATCTGGGTTACAGAAAAGGTGCTGAAGAAATTAGATGAAACCAATTTTCGGGACTTCACTGGTCGATGGGGTGATGACAAGGCACCAAGAAGTCCGAGAAACGAATACAACAACAGATGGCGTAATGCACCAAATGATGTAGTAAATCAGGGTTCTTCAGATTCTTGATCAGGTTTCCATGATTTCCTTCGTGGAAGCCATCGGGGTACATTGTCTTTGTATGACTGATATGCATCACCGAATCTATCTAACAATCCAGGTTCTTCGAATCTAATGAAATAGAAGTGATTTCCAATTGCAAAGAATACAAACCAAAGAAAAATCCAGAGAGATGAGAGAACGACTACTTCTCCAAATAGTACAATCAGCACTCCGGATATCATTGGACTTCGAGTCCGACCGTATAGACCTTCCACTACAAGCTCCTGAGTTGGAGCCCAAGGAGCAAGTGTCCCTTTTCCAATCCGTGAGAACATTTTGATTGTCACTGCTAAAAGTGTAAGTCCTGAAAAAATTGTTGCCAATCCGAGAATCATAATAGGAGTATTTAGCGATGAAGGTAGATTCCAGCCAAGAGAATAATCATTGGTTAGAAGCATGATAAGAAGAGGAACAATAATGAGAACTGTGATAGGCAGTCCATATGCGCTTATTTGTTGACGACGACTATGATTCATCCCGAATTCCTACAACACTATCTCGGGCTCACAGCGCTATACCCTTTTCGTAAGATTGTATCAACAATCTCATCAGATTCATTTGGAAAGTCCTTGTTATAGTGCGCACCTCGGCTCTCTCTGCGCATCCTTGACATCTTGATAATAAGTTCTGCAACAAGAGCAATATTCCGCAATTCAACAAGGTCGGGAGTGAGATGAAAGTCCCAGTAGAAATTCCTGATCTCTCTCATGAGGAAACTGATACGATTTCTTGCTCTGATGAGTCTTTTATTTGAGCGAACAATTCCAACGTAGTTGATCATTATCCTGCGTATCTCTTCCCAGAGATGAGCGATTACAACCAATTCATCGGGATCTGTCGCATCACCGGTATCCCAAGGAGGTATGACAACAGCTGGAATCTCCTCTTTGATATCTTCAATAGCTGTAATTGCGGCATTATGTGCTGTTACTGTTGCTTCAAGTAAAGAATTGGATGCAAGTCTGTTTGCACCGTGGAAACCAGTGCATGCAGTTTCTCCAATTGCGAAGAGACCATCTACATCGGTTCGCCCGTTGATATCCGCTTTGACTCCACCCATTATATAATGCGCAGCTGGAACAACAGGGATTGGTTCCTTTGTGATGTCGATTCCTGCTTCAAGACATCCTTCGTATATCTGTGGAAATCTATCTCGAACATAATCGGGATCTTTGAAGGATATATCCAGCCACATGTGGTCAGCACCGGTTTTCTTGAGTTCAAAGTCAATAGCTCTAGCAACAACATCTCGAGGTGCTAGCTCAGCATCCTTGTGATAATCAGGCATGAACCGTTTCCCATCAGGACCAAGGAGTTGTGCGCCCTCACCTCGTAGGGCTTCAGAAATTAGCAATGACCGTTGCTTATGATGGAATAATAATGTTGGATGGAACTGGACCATTTCAAGATTCATTACACTGGCACCAGCACGATAAGCCATCGCAATACCATCACCTGTAGCCACATCGGGATTGCTGGTGTAGAGAAAGACTCGTCCTGCACCACCAGTTGCTAGTACGGTTATCTTTGACGTGAAGTGTTCAATCTCGTTAGTATTGCCATCTAGGATGTATGCTCCATGCACTCGATTATTTCGTACAAAGAGATTGACAGCCATATGGTTCTCGTAGACGGTGATGTTCTCTGCACATTCAATTCTCTTAACGAGTGCGAGTTCAATATCTTCACCTGTATGATCCTTCACATGGAGGACTCGACGCTTACTATGACCACCCTCTAGTCCGAGCTCATACTTGTCAGTTCCTTCCTCTCCACAGAAATCGACACCAAGTTCCACGAGTTCACGTATTCGTTCTGGACCATCACGAACGATGCTTTCGACAACATCGGGATGACAAAGATTGTCTCCCACACGGATTGTGTCTTTAATGTGTAAATCAACCGAGTCATCAGGAGACACAACTGCAGCAATTCCACCTTGGGCTCTTACTGTAGAGGATTCTGTCATTCTTCCTTTAGTGATGATATGCACAGTACCATGTTTGGCTGCTTTCAGAGCGAATAGCAGGCCTGAAAGACCACTGCCGATAACAAGGAAATCCGATGTGTAGACATTGTTTGCCATATGTTGCTTGCCATCCTGAATATCGTTCATTGTAAAGTGGACAAACTTGGACATATGTCCTTTGTCCTTCCAGGAACGACACTGGATTTGGATTGAGCATGGATTATGTTCCTTGCTGCGTTAATATCTGCATGATGATGAACATCACACTTTGTACAATAGAAGAACTCGCCGCCTGTCTTCTTGGCCTTCGAACTCTCATCATTGACTCGGAATCCTTTCTCTCCACACACATGACATGTCTGTGAGGTATACCTTGGATTCACTGTCCACACACTATATTTTGAGTGACCAAGAGACTCTCTCATGTACCGAACAGTTTCAATGATCTTTCCCCACAGGTTTGCGTTCAAGGACCATGATAGGTCCTTTGAACCTCCATGACCTTGGAATCCTCGCAAGTCCTCGAAGAACAGCTTCTTCACTTTGTGTTCCTCACAGAACCACACTGTTTTTGCAGCAATGATACGTGCAATCTCCCTATCAAGACGACGTATCTTATCCCACGTAGCATTGAAGTGTTTTAATTTGCGGGATAGGGATTGGGGATGTTTTTGCCCGGGTCGTTTTTGTTCCCAGTTACTCTTTCTCTTGTCCACCTTCGATTGTAAGACCGACGCATTTTTCCTCAAAAGCATCCTCTTTGCAATAAGAGGTTCTATTGAGATCAACAGGTCCACAAACTTGGTGTCCTTTTCCACTGAGAGAGCAACTGGTACTCTTAGTCCCCTATCAGCTCCAGCCTCTGTTGTATATTCCTTATCTTTGAAGACCTTGGAACTCACAGTACCATTCGGGGAGAGAAACGGTATCTGAAGGACAACTCTATGTCCGCGTAGAAGTATACGGGGTGGTGCACTCCGTCGTGACTTCTTTAGTCTACTAGCTTCTTCAACTAATTTAGCAATCTCTTTCGGGTCATTGTTCTTCTTCTGTCTGAGTCTTGAGAGCTGGCGGGTCACATGCTGGAACTGAATCGTATTCATGAGCTGCTCATGCATATCTTCAAACTTTGCAGCCCTGAAGCCCAGCTGCTGGGCTCTGTGAAAATGCCCAGTCTTCTTTGCACGCCTTGCCTTTACTATGTCCTCAGATGCAGCCCTTGGTAACCAGTCAAGAAATCTAAAGGTAAGAGTAGTAGATTTGTAGGGAGAATCCTTCTGTTCCGTCCCATCAATCCCTGGTGGTAGTTTGAGATGCAACAGGACCTCGTTCTCTCTCTCAGAATCAAGAGTGAACCAGTACCCCTGACCTGTAGAGTTCTCGGTTGATGCTGAGAAGTCAAGACTGTAACTCTTGAGATGAGGAACAGTGAAGGGATATCCATTCTTTACCCAGCCCGATATCTTTCTCTCAACAAGTCCTTGGACATTGGAAAGGTCAACAGACCCTTTTGTGAGCAATGATGAAACCTTCTTCCTCTGGCGTCCACGCCAGTTGATCTTGACACCAAGAGAGTCTAGAATGTGTAGGTCAATTGCAAGTCGCAGCTGTCTAAGAACACCAAGAGAATAATGATAACCCGACCCCTTATTTTTCACCGCAGGACAACTGTCCCGCACTCTTCGAATCAGGTCTGAAGGAATTTGTTTTCTTCTCAGGAGTTTGAGAACATCATCAGGTGAGCCATGAAGTAGGGTTATAGATGCGTTGAAGAGCTGTCTTCTAGACCAGTCAGCCAACAGTGTCCTTCCAGCATGTTCTAGTGCATTCCGATGGAGTCGCTCATAGACAAATCCTTTGATGTCGTCGTTGTGTTGATAACACAGGTTTCTCTCGTTTCGCAGGAGTGTATAGGCTCGACCTCGATAATTGGAGAGTGCTTCCCCAAGAACCTCAGCACGTCTATCAGTCTTGTAGATACGAGAAAGGATGAGGTTAACTGTCTTGATATAATTATCAAAATGAGAAGTAATGGTAGCTATATCTATCTCGCTGACTTTTTTCCCAGACTGTCGAGCAATCCCTGTCAACTGGATTAAGCTGGAGTTTCTACTTCTTCTAAAACGAGGGTCAGGTCTTCCACCCGTGCCTTTCCGGTTAACTCTTCGCTGACTGGAATTGAGAGCAAAAGACTCGACGAGGTAATTTGATGAAAGGCTATAATAGTTGTCGTCCATTTTCTTTTGTTCAGATGCTTTAGGCTTCTTACACGAGCGGGGACGACGCCGCTTTTCCTTTTTCATCAACAATAACCTCAAAACTTTGTCCTTGGGATAGGATATAAGCCCATACAAAATATAGGTTATAATAGTTAACAACAGTAGGATTTAAACTCGTAATTTCTAGATAATTCGCAGTTAAATATGGTTATTTGCTTATATCTCTTTTATAAAGAAATTACAAAATAATAGGCAGTATCTCAGTGATCACTGGATTCTTTTCCTTATGACGAGAATAGTGCAAAAATATATGTACAGGGGTACAGGTATAGTGTTTCGAATGTACATCGCGTATTAACTGTAGGGGGCCACGGATATCACAAGAGAGAAACTTGGTATCTATCCAAGTGTAGCGACAATTCGTAGAGATAGATGGGACCACGAGAACATCCTGGTAAGTTCAACCTTAGCAAAGGGAAGGCGCGGGAAGAAGGGAATCAAGATCGAGTCAAAGTGGAGCCTCAATCGAGAACAACATACAATAACTTTTGTTTCAGGGTTTCTTATCACACGATTTGGGAAGGAACCTCTGTTGCCCTCAGAGATTCCTGACAGGCATTTACGATCTATCAGAGAACTTGGAGTAAAAGTATTCAAGGTCAAACCGTTCAGAGGTCTACGACTCTATGAACCCCTGATTGAAAATACCCTCACCCTTGCAGAAAGGAAAGGGATTTCTCGTGGGAATGAAACTAACATCACTGACACAGAGGTTAGAGTATTTATCAACAATCAGGATGCTGAATTATGGAATCTCCTGAGAGGTGATACAATTGTTTCTACAAGGAATGTATTACCTCAGGAAATGAAGGGATTGTATGATTCAGGGGTGACAGTTCCTCAAGCCGTTCGACTTGCTCAAAAGAACAGTCTATCAATGAAATATGAATACATTCAACTTGTAGAACAGGTAATCGCAGGATTTGCTGCTATTAACCGAATCATGGTCTTGAAGGAACGGGGACTGGATCAGGGGATGCTTGATTATATCTGGGGACGCGTTTTCGGAAAGAGTGAATCCCCCATGAAATTAAACTCAATAACGACGAAATTTAATGAAATATTAGCCAAGTAGTTCATTCAATATAATAACTAGTTCTGGATAGTGTAATTTATTCAGGTCATTCTACAAGTTACATTATTCTCTTTAAATATTCGAACACAATATTACATATTTGTTCTAAATCAAATGCAGTTAGATCCATCTCACCATGCACTACTGAATTCCTAATTCTATAGAAGTTTCTCGTAAGTAACCCTTTTACTGATGAGGTTGTGATTTTTTCGAATTCAGCTAATTTTTCGTCGAATTTCGCATTCTTTCCTTTTAACTTTTTATACAGTTTTTCATCAATGGTTCTTATTCTCAGTGTAACTCCGACTTCTAAAAGGATTAAAGCAGCACCAGTCCAATAAGATAACATAAGATTTGTATCTGAATCTATTAGGTTTAGCAAAGCGTTGGAATGAGATAGATACTTTGAGATATTTAACAATAAATCTGGTTGTTCATTGCACAGATTCTCAAAATAATCAATATCGTTACTATCAAAATTTTCCATCCAAGATAGACATACTCTTCGGGTTACACTATCAAGCGTGTCATATGCGAATAATAGATTTGAAATTCCGGAGTCTGTACTGCAATGCTGATTCGTTGCGATAACCAGGCTTAAACGTCCAACCAGCGCATCATCAATATAATTCATTACATTACTCATAAGTTCTCTATCCGATGGAAATCCAAGGAGATTATTCTTGATACAAATACTGTATAGATAGAGAAATTCATCATCAATGGGTTGTTTTTTGAGGACATCTCTTATTGAAACATCAATAAATTCCAATCTTGCACCACCAGTTTGTTTTGCAACAATTGATTTAGTCAGTTGATAGAACGGGGATGCCGAAACAGTTTTTGCGTGTTTGCTTTCAATGAATCTCTGAATATTTTCTACCAAAGAATTGTTGTCAGTAATTCGTGCAAAAATGGCAATACGATTAATTAGTATTGGGTCAATTATCTTGGAATCAAGATTGAGATTTTTAATAAACGACAATATCAGGTTATCGAAATTGTTGTTAAGACCTAATAGAATAAATTCTATTGCATACTCAATTTCGTCAATATCATTGAAAGTGCTTTGTTGTACTTTGATGATGCACTCGTCAACCATCTGGTTAATTTGTTTCTTATCAAGAATTGATTCAAGAGATTTCAATAAACGCAAGGTCGTAATTGATGGTGCTAACTCTACATAATCCATATCTTTGATAACGAGCTGTTTAACAAAATCGGATACACGCATTAAGAAGCCTCCTATAAGAACCAACTAGTATTCCTTAGATTGTCATGAGGAATTACGCCATTTGCATATAACCTGGCAATCTTGTGCGCAAAATCCAATGTTATAGGGAGCTGGATTTCTTGACTCCACCCACATCCCCAATGTAATCCTGTCAAATTAAAGATATTTTTTGCCACAATCATTGGATCATTAATACTGTTATTGCTCACCCGTATATTTGCAGTAATTGGTACTGGCGTTCCCATGTAATGCTTTGGTTGCTTAATGTCATCCCGAAATTTGTATCTTTGGTCTCCAGTTGTACAAATTAGTGAGCTGTTATCTGACATATTTAGTACGAGTCCACGACGGACAGATGAGGCTTTTTCATTACGGATTTCAAAGATTCTTGGATTACCACCCCTGAATATCTCGATAAATGCATACTTCTCTACTCCTGCATTTTTCAGTCCTTCTTCCAAACCACTAATTTCATTATTGTCATAACTACCTAGTCTATGGATGATGACATGCTTTGGTGATTCGCCTTCATTATCCCTATATCTTTCGACAATAATTTCAGCTAATTTCTTAGAATCCTTTTCACTCACATAAAGACCCTTTGATCTTGAAGTATATCTCTCTCCACCTTCAGTAGTATCTAGGAATTTCTGAGCATCCACACCATATAACAATCCGTAACTCCCAAAGACAGTAACAGCTCCAATTACGTATTTTGAATCACCCACGTTTGACTGATCCCTGGCGAATCGAATACCAGCTATGGCATCAATAGACTGATCCTTCGCAACAGTATCTTTCAATATCCAAGGAACCCCTCCGACTTTTGCGTATGAACTCAAAACTACATTCCAAATTGTATAGACAAAGTTGTTACTATCAGGATTTTGTCCAAGTACTCCAACTCCAGAAGAACCACGATATCCTGAAAGGTATTGACATGGCACCCCAGATTTCAGGAGAATTCGCTTGCTTAACCAGTAATGCTCTGTGTCAGAGAATGCTTTGTAGTCATCTCCTGTAACTAATACAATAGTTCTTTCTGTTGAAGAATTTTCTATTGAGTGTCGCTTCAAGTCACGCAAAGCTGTGACTTGTTCATCATCTTCGTATCCTATGTATTCTGAAACAACTGAATTTAATCTGAATTCACTGGAAAGGCCCTTGTAATAACCAAATCTCTCACACATTCGTGAGTTGATTTTTTTAATCAATTGTTCTCTTTCTGTCCCATGTTTATACAGGAAAACAACTCTGATTGAATCGAATGAGCGTTTTCGAGTATTGTAGTCATAAGGTCCGTACTTCTGAATTCCTTCAATGGGGAATTGGATTGTTTCATTTGCACTCTTTGTAAATCGGAGCATAGGTTCGCTTAACAATGCCCACTCAGGGTTCTCCAAGAAATTAGAAGATAATACTCTGCTCACAAATCATCCCCCACAAGATCTAAAACCACTTGTTCATATGGAAACAAGAAATCAATCCCTCCGAAGCAAAAAGGAAGTCCGTTAGCGGGCACAACTTGATCCATTAGCTTACTAACCATAGTAGACCTCTCAGAAGGACTCAAGAGTTCGATCTTTTGTTCAATATAGTCATCAGATAGATGGCTAATATAATCAACTGTTACTGATAATCCGGATTTGTCTACGCGATACACATGGAATTCCAGCCCATGCATCAGACCTTCTGGGAAATTTCTTAGCTCGAGTCCGGAAATGTATATCTGGTTATTCCTTCCCCTAATCCATACTTCACCGGGACTCTTTCTATAAGCGGCTTATATTCAAAAATCGCATTCTTAAACTGCGCAACCTAGTGGCAGGTATAAAATCAGCATCTCCACTGACAAGAATTGCAACATCAAATTTACCTTCAATTCCTGCAATGACCATATCAAGTGCTATTGCAACATCGATTCCCTTTTCTTTAACACGGGGATACTCATGATTACATAAAGGACATTCTTCATGTCTAACCCGGTTCTTTCCAATCACACATCTGTATCCCTTTCGTTCCAGAAATTGATGAAAACCTCTTGGATCGACACTTTTGAGATATCCTAAATACCGGGCATCCTTAGCTGCGATTGTTGAACTGTAATATCGGATTTGGACCAGAGTTCTATCAAGTTCTAAAATCGTAAGCATATTGCGAAGTTTGAGTGCATCCCATCGTGTTCTTCTATCAAGTTTTCTTTCATTACAGGTGGATTTCCAAGCTCTAAGAAAATTCATACCATCGATAAAAACCATTAGCTTCTTCAGAATGAAACATCCTTCACAAAATCTCGTTACTCTTCTGTAGAGAACTCAAATGGATATTTGAAGGCTCCGACTAAAATCTGGAAAATAAAATGACTCGTTGTACCTCTAGATTTCGAGATGCACGATTGTCGAAGAACCCACCATGGCCAATGTGCAACTTGAAATTCATATCTAAAAGCTCTAAGAGCACTGACGATATCATTGTGAAGATATCTGCTCTACATGACATTGAATTATTCAATAAGACCCGGTTAACCACATTCATCCTTCAATTCTGAAATCCATTCGGGAGTTTCTTTGTCCAAATCAAACCAAGAACCGTATAGTGAACCATCTGCGAACTTTGCTTCACCTCTAACCTTGTTACAACATAAGCAGAAAAATAAAAGATTAGCAATATACGGTTTGTTACGCCGACCAAAAGGTAAGAGATAAGCACCACACTCACTACATTTTCCGAAGTTTCCGTCGAGGATTTTCTTCTTTAGTAATTTCCCACCCGCCTTAGACCACAGACGCTTGGAATGTAGTTCTGCCATTTCATTCCAATCAGATGAAAGAAACTGAAGATCATCCTGAGTAAATAGACAATATTTGACGATTTCCTCAAGAACATCAGGATCTATAGGTGAAGCTGTGTTTTCTTCAACTTCTAGATCACGGGCTAGCTGAAGGATAGTAAGGAGGAGCTGAGGGTCATGTTGAGATGCTTTTTCAATAAGTAGTTGAAATTCATCCAAACGTCCTTGTGTTGTCAAAATCTTCGCGAGATTGTACCAACTTTGATGAATGTCAGGAGAATAGTCTATAGCATTACGATAAGCAACCTCTGCTTCAGAAAGATGACCATCATTTTCTAGTAGCCATCCTAAATTATTCCATGCACCTCCATTTGTTGGATCAAGACTGATTATGTTTCTAAATTCATCAAGTGCCTCTGATTTTCTATCAGTTTCAGAATACAGGATTCCCAGATGATAGTGTGCTTCTCTAGAATTTGGGACCAAATCAATGGCTTTCTTGAATGCCTTCTCAGCTTCTACATAATCACCACGCTTTAGAAGAACATGACCAAGATTGTCCCATCCACCTACATACTTGGGATCTAGTTCGATAGCCCTTTTGGCACATTGCTCAGCTTTAACCAAGTCTTCCTCACGTTGTATTGCTGGAAGCAAATAACGATTTTCCTCAATCTTATCGATTGCATCCTTTACTTTCAATGTAAGGAATGACGCTCTTGTGCCCTCGGTCATGATTCACTCAGCATTATCGTGCTCATAAAATGGTTGCGTGTTCAAATGTAACCACCCATCTCTGAAACATTTAGATTATCTTGGAGAGTCGCGTCCGCCAATATGGAGCATCGTGAGGGTGGGGATATTCAACTGCAGCATATTCCTGAGCGATCTTTTTCATATTGTGGATGTCATCGGTTGGAGTGTTGGAATCAAAGATCATAATTTGAATAAATTTCCCGAAAGATATTAACCAAGGATAACAAACCTATTTTCAAGGGATATTTGGAAGGAATATTTGTGACAACTTGTGAAGAGTGCAAACGATTCGGATATACAAAAACGGATCAAGAATCAAATCCTTGTGCACTATGTGGGGAAATGAGATGTGAAGACCATATGATTTGGGTTCCTGCACATGCGATAGAGAAACCATTTGAAGAAGCAGAAGCAATCATTGAACTGATTAAACATGGTCGTGTCAGTGGTTATTATGGGTTCTGTGGAAGACCATCACATGTTCCAAGAGGTCTACCTATTCGTCACGGTAATGAAAAAGAAGGAGGAAAGGTAGTTCGCTCAATCCTTGACCATGAAAAGAAACAAGGTTTAGAAATCTTTCAGATGTGGGAAATAGGAGCAATCGAGGACGGATTTGAAACACCCTGGGAAGTAAAAAGATATGCACTGTCTTGTTCACTTGCCCCAGTAATGGCATTAATTGCGAATATGTTTCAAAGTGGACGAGAACCATCTTCATTCTTAGAGAATCTTCACAATTCAGCATTCAAGACCTTTGCAAACAAAAAGACCATCTTCTTATTGGAAGCATGGGACAAGTTCAACAAAGCAGTGGGTTCAACCCCAACTAAAGAAACCTTATTCAGCTATACTTGTTCAAGATGTGCAGTGATTTCTTGTATGAATAGACAAATGGAATTCTACGACAAGAAGATGTTTCGAAAGTTAGCGAAGACGCCGGAGCTCCTCGAAACATAATATTTCCTATTCATTCCATCTCAAATAGCGTTAAAAGTACGCAATTGAGCAAACCAGCTAAACCGAGTGATGACTCTATGGATATTGAAGGTGTAGTGATATTCGAAGCAGCCTCAGGGGTTCCACTATATTCAAAGATGAAAGGGAAAACAGATCCTTCACTTTTTTCAAGTTTTATTAGTGCAATAGGACATTTTTCAGAGAAACTAAGATTTGGCGGACTCTCTTCATTCACTACTGATGAGAAGGTCATCTATCTTGCACCACGGGAAAAGACCATCACCGCATTAATCTCACCGAAAAAGAAGGAATATGAAGAAGCATTCACTCTTGCAAGCGAATTAGGTAGAAAATTCGAACAAGGGCGATATAACACCTCAATACCCCAAAATGAAGCAGATATTGAGTTCGAGGCGATTGCAGACGAATTTCTAAAGAGAATCCAGAATCCATTTGTAAGTCAAGTTTCTGGTTTTGTTCAAGAAAAGTATGGTGGGGAAATTTCTATTGGAGCTCGACTCTTCAGAAGAGATGGTGGTCAGGGAACTGTTGATGTTCTTATTGATACTAGCTCGAAAGAAAAGGGTGCTATTGGGGGTAGTCTTTTTGGCCAGCATTACATCTTTGTCAAGGCAATAGAGGGTACTCTAGGAAGAATAGATTTGATTGATTTTATTGATTCCCTAGAACGTTTTGGCGTTAGGTACATGAGTAAGGATGAATTTGTTTTTAGACCATATTTCCCATCAAGAGCAGTAATAGTCGCAAGAAACTTTGACGAGGAATCTCTACAATTCTTAGAAAAGTACACTCACAAGGGCAAGACGTACGTTGACGGAGCCCACATCTATACAGGTCTTAAGATTAAGGACATTCCAAAGGAAACTCGCTGTTTTGTAGACCTATGGGCATGGGGTGACGATGCAACACCTGAGCAAATTGAGATATAATCTAACCAATTGCAGTACCACAGTACTCGCACACAGTCATCTTCCCTGCTTTCAGTGCAGCTCCTTGTGCCATTGTTAATTTAGACCCACACATTGGACAAAGCCATATTGGAATTCCGTCAGCATGTCCTTCGTCTGGTACATCAGCACCCATTTCTTTGAGTGTGTTCTCTACCCATGTGACGAAAGTAGCTTGATTAGCTGCTCGAAATGCCTGTAATGCTGCTTGATATGCACGCTTTGCTTCTTCTAAACGAGCAAGACCACGCAGAGCATTGCCTAAACCAAACTCATTCCATGCAGTATACCAATTATCGGCAACACTTTGGGCTTGTTCAAGACCAAGTTGGAAAAACTGAAGAGCATCGGTATACATCATCTTATGCAGTGAAATTTGACCTAGCCCCCAGTTAGCAGCGGCTTGAAACCAGAGGTTGGAGATACTAGCTCCTTCCTGAAGTAAACTTTCATAGATCTTCTGTGCTTTCTTGAGGTTTCGAGCATTCAGAGTGCAATCACCCAAAACACGTAATGCTTCTACGGCCCGATCAGTGCGACCTTCTTTCTGGAACTTCTTTCGAGCTTTCTCAGCCTCTTTGATACCTTTCTTGAAATCAGAGGCCTGATGATAACTGACTGCTTTTTGAAGATGTTCTTCACCACTGGGACTCATACCGAGTTCATGTTCAATCCTGAATATCAACTAATTGGTCTATTTCTTCAGATTCTGAAACTCCAGCAAAGCGAACCAGTGCAACTCCGATTATTGCTATAATTCCAGCTATCAATGTGATTACTTCAGGAGGTTCTCCAAGAACAAAATCACCTACAACACTAACAAAAGGTACAAGGAAGAGAAATGATGATGCCTTAGGAGCACCTATAGCTTCAACAGCTGAGAAATAGAGAACATAGGCCAGACCCGATGCTAGTATACCCGAAAAGAGCAAACCAAGAATCGACCACACATCAAAGATCAGAACCAGTGTTGTTCCCTCCATCAGTACGAAATAGATGAAGGGTAGAATAATAATTGATGACACTGCATGTTTGACCGCCATGACGATGTATTTGTTTGCTCCCTCAAGGTAGTGAAGGGTAATAGTGTAAGCACCCCATGCGACCATTGCCATCAATGCAAAGAAGATGCCCAATTCCAAACCTGGCAATAGAACCAAAGAATTCCAGAGGAAGACTAGCCCTCCAATGAGCCCAAGTAAAAATCCCATGACTTTCAACGGCGTCAAGCGTTCTTTGAACCTGTACACACCATATATCAAAACAAGAATAGGGCATAGATTGACAATAATGGAAGAAGTGCCAGAGCTGATGAATTCCACACTCATGTGCAGGGTCATAACAAAGATAGCTGAAGCAAATGCACTCAAGAGAAGCATCTTCTTGTATGGTGCAACTTCTTCACGGACATCAGAAAACCCTTGCTTTTTGTAGATTAACACTGCAACCATAGTAAAAGCACCAATGAAGTATCTGAAGAAACCATAGAGAATTCCAGAAACTCGTATGGGTTCAATTCCTGATAGGAATCTAGCTACAACAAAATTTGTCCCCCATAGAAGAATAATGGCAGCTAGCATCAGATAGGGTCTTCGAGAGCTGAACTGTTTTTGATCAATCTTGGACATCTCTTAGATGAATTGATGAATCAAAGAATAACTTTTCTACAGGGGCATATATACTCAGACAGGGAGCAAGTAATTGTAGTGTCGACCCAAGACGAGAGCCAAGTCCAAGGTTCGATCTACAGTCGCCGTAAGTTGCACGGAGACACTAAACGCCTGTTGGAGAGGTAGTAAGACTTTGCATATCTTTTGGATTTGCGATGCCGCCTCGATGAAGCAGGAACCGAACATCGATCATGGGCTACATGTTCAAAACCGTGTAAGTTTCGGACAACGGTCTTCGAGATGACACAACATGTCTGGGAAGGGGCACTACTTAGCGATAGTGGTTCAACATTATTAGAATCGTGGGAAAGTGAGTACTGTTTCTTCCGATAGCGGAACTAGTTTCAGATAGGGACTTGCAGCCTTGGAAGCGCGTTCCACTAAACTCGCACCATATGACTTCATCATTGGTATAGGAACACTTGACGGAACGTGAACTTCGAGTTCTTCTGGAAGATCGATTAAGCTGATCTCAATCTGATGTTGGTTGGAAGATGATCCAAGTTCGATGTGTACTTTACCACGTCGAGTTGGTAATGAGCTCACAATCAACGGTTTCTTCGCAGTAAACCAAGCTTCTGGTACACCAGCAAGTACAATCAGATTAGATCCCTCTTCGTAGACAACCATGTCTAGCAATAACAGGATAAAATCTGCAGCTGCGGTTACACTTTGACCACAATCCCCACTACCACCATAGGTTCGAATGTCAACATAATCAGGTAAGTGATAGTCATCACTGAAGAAATCTAGAACTCTATGGAGTAAGGGTTCAACGAGATCACGTTGCTTGGTCTTGACGTAGAAATGTGCAAGTCGAAGTGCAAGATGACTAGAGTATCGTTCCTCGGGCTGGAGGAATTTCCATAGATTGCTAATAATCCGACGTTTTACAATTTTACTACACAACATCTCTAAGAAACTAGTTTCAATCTCAGTAATCTGAAGCAGTGTAGCAGAAGCTAGAACTTCCAATATCTCTTGCTCAACTTGTGGCATTACAGAATCAGTGGGTCGCAACCATCGAGCATTTTCAATTGCTTTACTTCTTTCAACCACTAAATCTTGGTACTTCGCAATCGTTTGTTCAAGCTGGCTTGTCAATTCTTCGTCATGTATATCATTGAAGAATTTCAGAGCAGATTTCAGTGTAGCCAGATTCCATAGTTGATTTTCGAAATCTGAGAGTACATCCTCTTTAACTACAAGATAGTGTTCTAAGGGTTCATCATCCACAATGATTGATTCAGCCTCATGAGATATCTCATCAACACCAATTAGAGTCTGTATCCCACTCAATACACCAGTAGTAAGGTTTCGGAGGTATTCTAGAAAATCTCCGGATATTTTTGCCTCAGTTACGTATTCACAATATTGAAGGATGCCCCAAAGCATCGGACTGAAGATTGCCAAGTCAAGAGCACTGTCGGGAATGTCCACTTTGGAAACCATCTCAGCAATTACATTCTCGGTGATATTTGTGCTTCCAGAACGTATCAAAGCGAGAAGAATACGCATTCTTTCCTTCCAACTATAGGATGCAAGATAAGATTCCTCTGAAAATATCATAGGAAATGCTTGAGTTGCAAGAGCTGATGTAGCTTGGTTGAATGCTGAATCAAATCGTTCATCCGGATAGGTTACCTCTATTCTTTCATCAGCAAAGTCAAACCATCGTCCCACTGATTTATCACGATCGTTTTCATTTGGATTAAATGTAGGAATTTCATCAGTCTTTCTAACAGAAAAAAGAGGAGAACCAAAAGTGATCCTTTCAAATCCAGCTGGGGAAAGTGTCACATCAAATCTCAATACTGTTGTTGCCAACCCAGTTTTTGATTTTGACTGGACATCTATTTGAGTAGACATTTCAATGACTTTTCTTGGAATGTCAACATCATTCCCCTCACCTATAACACATGCAGTGGGTTTCTTATTGACCATAAGAGCTAGGTGACCATTTACGAAGAGCATTTGTCTACTAGTATCATATTCCACAGTTTCAATTGGCTCAACGCCAAGAGGGGACATTGGTCGTACCACTATATAGAATGAACAAGTAGCCTTTTCTAATCCCAGATTTCTCAGAACAATTTCATTGTAGACATACTCTGAGTTGTCCTTCGTGACATGATACATGAGCCTAGTAAAATCGACAGATTTGATTTGTGTCTTCCATTCGTAAAGCTGGTCTTCATTAGATACCAGTTTCAGTTGCGGCCCATCCTTACCAAGCATAGCAGGAAATACCAATTCATCTTTGTCAAGAAGCCAGAAGTCGATAGACCCAAAATCAAAACAAGGTGCAACAAGTCCACGGGAGCATACAATTCCATATTGTTTTGAGCCGACACCCCCAATATTTGACCAGTTTCTGTATAGAGTATTGCGAAATTCTGTAACAAGTTCTACCTCGGTATCAATATCTTTACGGGAAAGATTCACCCACGATGGACACATCCAAGGGTCAGCTTCAAGATAGATATTCGCATTGATGAAACCTCGAAGATACTCAACCTCTTGAAATGGAAGCATACCCTGCTCTGGAGGGTCAATTCCTTGGGTCTTTGCGATTCTTCTGAATCGTTTTAGTCGGGCGAGCTCATCCAGTATCAATATCGAACCTCTTGAATAATGTGAAACATATCATAGTGCCTTATTTGTGATATTCGTGTATTGGTATCCCTAACGCTAAAGCCTTAATAACACCTGAAAAAGAGAGGGCAGTATAATTCAAAACCACCAATTCATGAGGTACTCCTAATGGCAGAAGTTCTAACAAAACCATCAAGGCGCATTCGCAATATGGTTGCAAAGGAACTACGTCTGATAATAAAAGACAAAGTTGCCATTCTCCTTATTTTCCTCCTTCCAGCAGTACTCATTGGAATGTTATGGTACGTAACCAATGAAAGTGGGATGGGAGGTTTGGATCTGGGTGGGGGTATGGGAGATTTTGGTGGTGGTGACGATGACACCAATGAAACCTCAACAACAACCATACCTATTGACGTAAATGAAACTCTCACGGAAGATGCGATTATTCTTGGAATTGTTGATCTAGATACTGGTCCGAATACGTATGAATATGACTTGTCTGAAAACTTGACGGCGTATTTTGAAATGATGGTTGATGAGATTGTAGTCTTCAACAGTACTGCAGATGCGTACAGAGCCCTCTATGAAGCTAGGATCGATGTCTACGTAGTTATTCCAAGTGGTTTTGAATCAAATCTAACGATTAACGAACCAACCTATATTGAAGTCCATTACGATGGGAACGATTTCTTAGGTTCAGCAACATTTTCAGGAATTGTTCAAGGAGCAACCATCTTGTTCAGAGTATCAAAACTCTGGATTCGTTCTGAAGTTTTCCCTGGAATGATCATCGAATTCACTCCTGGGGGTGGATTTCTTGAAGCAATATTCGGTGGTTTCATTGTTATATTCTCAAGCTATCTTGGTATAGCAATGACTTCAGCTCAGAGTATCGTTGGGGATGAACCCCTTCGCAGGATGTTGTTGACCCCAACAAATCGACTTGAAGTAATTGTGGCTAAAGTCATAGGATACGTTATCATCGGATTCCTACAGTCACTACTACTGGTCACTCTCTGGGTCATGGCCTTTTCTCTTGAATTAAGTACGAGCTTCTTCTCGTTAGTCATTATTATGAGCCTGAGTGCATTAACGGGCTCTGCAACAGGCATTCTCATCTCAGCTGTGGCAAACACGCGGTTACAAGCAAATCAGATGTTCCTTTTTGTGCTATTTGCAACCTTGATACTTTCAGGGTTCTTTATTGATGTGGGAGCACTCAATGATATTCTTCCTATGAACCAAGGCAATGCATTACTAATTGATACTGCATTCAAAGGACTCTCATTGCTGCAGGTTTTGGATAGAATATTGACGTTATGCGCATTCACGGTTTTTGCAATACTAGCTGCAACATTCGTCTTTGCAAGAAAACCAACACTTGGTTAGGTGATATTATGATGCCAGATACGAACCTTCAGGATTCAACGGACGATGAACGACCAGCATTTGTCGAGGAAGCTTACTTCTCAGGTGCGAGAATGGGTGAGGCAATTGACTGGTGTGTTGCACGACAGGATCGAGAACTCCACGTTGAAGTTGAAGGAATCCTAAACGCCACTGGAAAAGAAGTCCGCTTCAGAGGACGTGTAATGAAAGTCAAGAAAGGAGTTCTAAGTAAAACTATTGCAGTCTTTGTTGAAGAGGACCTCCGAAGACGAAAAGCGGGAGAACTTGAAAAGGTGCTCACAGTTGGAGGCGGACAGCAAGATGTTGCTGTAAACCAGATCACAGTTCAAAATTATCTGAAACGAAACATGGCAGATGACCTCTATTACGATGGTCGAGACCTTCAACAGGCTGTGAAAGACCTCGAGAGGATGAAGAGTCAGGATATTGCATGTACCGTCTGGGGAAAGAGAGGAAGTGACAAACTTCCAATTATGATTACTGGCACAGTGATTGGATCCGCAACTGCGCCTGCGCCAATATTGCCAGAAGGCTCCCTTGAGGTTCGAGTAGAACCTGAGGGAGATGCAACAGATGCAAAGATCTACTACGTTGCACAACCACAATTACTCGTTGGACCAAGGTATAATCCGAATCTGACCGTGTTTGCGAATAAGGTATACATCATGCCTTATGCATGGAAGGCTGCCCCAGAATACAGAGATGTTGTCGCTACCAGAAATCTAACTGTGAAGATAAAAAGTGGTCAGAAACTCATTGAGAACGTTTCATTCTCAATAAAAGAAGGAGAAATGCTTGCTATCATTGGTGAGAGTGGTGCTGGGAAGTCCACAACCGTCAAGGCACTCATCGGAGATATTCCTAGTACTGGGGTTTGTCGAATAGCAGGAATTGACTCAAGAGAAACCCAAAAAGTACGGCACTTCTTTGGTTACTGTCCACAGGACCTCTCTTACATGTACGATACTTTTACACCACTCGAGAATATCATAGCTTTTGGAAAGCAGTATGATATTCCAGAATGGCAATTGATACAACGTGGTAAAACTCTGCTGCGAGACTTTGGAGTTCTTGAGAAAGGAAACAACTCTACCAAGGAACTTTCTGGAGGAGAACAGAGAAGAGTATCAATTAGTATTGCCCTTGCTCACAATCCAAGAGTGCTATTGATGGATGAACCTACATCAGGTTTAGACCCAGACAATAGAAATGAACTATGGAGATACCTGAACTTCATCAATCAAGAGTATGGTACATCCATTGTTGTTATCACACACTACCCAGTAGAGGCAGAATTCTGTGACAAGGTTGCAGTATTCCTGCGAGGTCAGAGTTTGGTAGCATATGGAACTCCCACACGATTGAAGGAAACCATGCCATCGAGAGGATTTGCAGTGGGAATTGTTCTGCATAATGTAGATCCACGTGCGCTGAAGACACTCGAAGCAGTTGAAGGTGCGAAATTTGTTCTTCAGAGAGGAGAACTACTCAAGATATTCACCGAAGAACCTCTTGAAATCATAGCAGAGAGAGCTGTGCAAGCTCTGAAAGCGAAGGATATCGGAGTTAAAATTGTCAAGACCAAATCCGTTGCAGATATGGTCGATTATTACATAGCAATAACAAGACAACTAATCCAGGGAACAATTGAGAAGTGATAGAATGACGAAATCCCCACGAGTAATGATGCAGCTTAAACAAGTGCTGTTGATTGGTGCATTGGTCATAATGCTCCTACTCAGTGGGATTACTACAACATTTCCAACCGTGAGTGCAGGGTCAGATGATATTCAATATCAAGACAAGATCGATGACTCACTCCTCAATATGACCAGCCTAGAAGAACGAATGGATGTACTCGTGGGATATGATGATTCAGTTGCAGATTTCAAGGCTAAGAACGCCGTCATGTTTACAGACCAGACTGCCAAATTACTCAAGTCATTTGAAACTCTGAATATGCTTTGTGTGAACATGCTAAGCTCAGAGATTGTGGACTTGGCAAGAAATGAAATCATAACCAGAATCTGGTCAGATGAGATTGCACCCATTGAACAAGCAAACTCAACAGTAGTAAGTTCGGTAGACCCAGAAGATTATGTACCACTCATTGACAGAATTGGCGCACGGGATTTAGCCGAAGAGGGATACAATGGGACAGGAGTTGTCATTGCAGTACTTGATACGGGTGTTGACCCCCTCAGCACAGATATGTCAGTGGCAGCCTTTGCTTCATTCGTCGAAGCTGATACACTTCCTCTTGATCTCATTGGTCATGGGACATATGCTGCATCAGTTGCCCTCAATAATGGTAATTCATCAGATGGTAGATACGCAGGAATTGCTCCGGGAGCTACTCTTCTGTCAGCAAAGGTCACTCTTGGTGGGCTCTTTGCTGCACCTAGTTGGATTGTATCAGGAATAGAATGGGCAACAACTGGGGGTGCAGATATCATTCTTTTGCCCTTCAACACATTAGGAGCACCTAATGATGCTGTAACAACGGCGTTAGAAATTGCGGCTGAGAAAGGCATCTTTGTTGTTGCAGCCTCGGGAGATGATGGTCCGGATTATCTAACTGTGATGTCCCCTGGAGGAAATGCAGCAGCTTTCTGTGTCGGAGCATATGACACTACACTACGAGAGATTCCTGATTTCTCTGGTAGAGGACCTTCACTAGGACTTCTTACAAAACCAGATCTGGTAGCTCCAGGAGTCGGAGTCGTAGGTGCAAAACCGTTTGGAAATCTTGGGGATCTTGGTTTCGGAGATATTGGATTAGGAGACCTTGGTGATCTTGGAGGTCTGGGGGGACTACTCGGAGGATCACTAGGTGAAACATTCGATGTGAATTATACGATAGCAGATACTACAACAGCATCTGCAGCAATCACCGCGGGAGCAGCAGCGATACTGCTTCAAGCATTTGATAGAGCAACACCAATCACTCTGGGAAACGTCCTCAGAGATACTGCAACAGTCATTCCATATGGTGCAAATGATGGTGGAGCAGGGTTACTCAATCTTCCCGCAGCCTTTGAGTATCTGAGTACAAAACAAACTCCAGGCGATCCTCACAATAGAACTACTGGAATGCCGCTAATAGCACTAGGTCTTGTATCTGCTTCAGGTTACGATGCATCAACAATGATGTTGATGAGTAGTTTTGGTACCTCAATTGTAGCAATAGATACACGAAATCCTCAGGATTCTGGTATGCATATGATGATGGGGATGTTCTCACTCAAGTGGAACAATATGGACCCGACCAATCTGATGATGTTTGATGTGAAGAGAGAACTGCATCAAGTTGCGCTATCATCTGCAGATACGAATTATGACCGGCATGTGGGTATTCTTTCCTACGAAGACGAAATGTTTGTTACCCTTGTCGTTGAGTCGTATAATCTAACTCAATACTCAGAACTACCATTGACAGCATTTAGGATAACACCATACATTCTCAATCTCGGTACTGAGCCAATAGAGAATGTTAGCTTGGCAGTATCATATTCATTGGATCTGTACTTGGATGGTATAGATGACCATGGTAAGTATGACCTTGATAATGATCAAGTGTTTGCATATGGTCGCTCAGAAACTTTCGGCAACTTCTACGTTGGAATGAATTCCAGTATTCCACTCTCAGCTTTCGAGGTGGGCAATTCATCAGATATTGCATCCCACATCACTGATGGAAATCTGACTGGTTCCACAACTTTCGATGGAAGTGTTGGTCTTGGCATGCAATGGGATTTTGGCACAGTGGAAGTTAATGACCCAGTAAACGTCACGATAGCAATGGGCTTTGGCGAGAATAGAACAGTTCTAGACGCCTCAATTGAGGCTATGTGGATAAATGATGTTCCAGATCTAATTGCAGATCAGGGAGACCTCATCCTAGTAGAAGCGGATCTTCCTAGAATTGCAAAAGAAGGACTAACCTATGAATCTTATGCAATCATCATGAATATCGGCGTCTACAATTCATCTGCCATTGGAGCAATGATTGTTGCGGAGGGTGGTCTAGGTGACGAAGGAGCAATTTTCGCAAGTTATTCTTCTTTTGATAACATTACACCCTTTCAAGCAGTGAATGTAACTGCATCATGGAAACCTGAAAGCAAGGGATTAAAAACAGCAATCTGGGCAACAGCAGCAAGTTTAGAATCTGTGGTTGGTCTCATATCGAATATTGATACTCTCATTCTTGGAGTACTAGACGATTTCTTAGTGCGAGATGTATTTGTTATTGAACCAATCTCGTCAACATCGGTCTTTCCAAAGGTGCTTCCCTTCGCACCATTCAATATCCGGTTCCCAGCAGATTTCGGAATCTATAATTTTGTACTAGCGACCACCGAGTCCCTTGGGAATATGACCATCACAAAGTATGGAAATGCCTCTGATTGGGGTGATATGTCCCTTACTCAAGCGGATACAATAGAAGGATTCTATGAATTTTCAGTTTTCTTAATGGCACCTCCGATAGGTGTAGATGGATATCATAGGTGTGACTATGTTATCGAAACAGAATACGGTTGGACTACAAACATTACACTGGAAAGAGTTCTTGAATATCCACGTGCAATGTTGCTCTTTGATACCTCACATGGAGGAGGATTTGGGTCCCTCATGGGAGATATAGGCTTCGGAGATATCGGGGGATTATCAGGTGGAAACGATACTGCAGGATTAGATTTCCCTCTAGCTCAGGAAGAGGAACCATTGGATACTGGAGGAATGTCATTGGATTTCAATCTCGGAGACCTCGGTAGTCTTGATTCACTGGGTGGGCTCTTTGATTCATTCAGAATGACGACATTTTCTGGACTCTCAAACATGAAGAAATCCATGGCTGATGTTGGATTGGACCTCATAGAAACACCGGGTATGAATTTGGATGCAGGTCTCCTTGCTCAATTTTCAGCTGTAGTGATCATCGCCCCAACAGATGAATACAATTCAACAGACATCGAGATACTTCGAGAATTCAGTGAGAGTGGTGGAACACTCGTTATCTTGGGAGATAATGATGATAGTGCTAACATTTCAGCACTGAATCCATTACTAATGGAGTATGGATATTTCTTAGATGGAACGCACTCTGAAGAGAACACAACGAATATTGTCACAACATCGAGATTGGGAGCAGGACTTCAATCAGTATGGCTGGGCGGTGGCACATATGTAATGAACAATCAGTCTAATGCCCAGATGCGTCTGAATGGAAATAGTGTTGGGATTCTCGACCAAACAGACCCAGAAATTGCTATCTTCGGTTCTTCGAAAATCTTCATGAATAAAAATCTCGTCAAGTGCAATAATAGCATGCTCCTTGATAATTTGAATCAGTTCCTCCTGAGAAATACACTGACCACATCAACAGGTTTAGCTGAGAATACCACAGAGTATCCCTATGACAGAAGCGTCTTTCTCAATCTCTACTTGACTGATGTTAATGGAAATCCTGTTGATGACCTTTTTGTCGCAATTGTTTACGAATTACCAGATGGTAACCTCTCCTTTTTCATTGCAGGGTTTGTTGTTGATGGATTATACTCGTCACAATTTGCTCCTGGCACTTGGACTTCAGAAGGGAGAATTAATGGAATTTTCATTATCATGGGTGATGAAAATTATGCTATGACATATGCGAGCGTAAGTTTCAACATATACATTCCACCAATAGTACCAGGACCGGGAGACCCGTTTGCCTGGTTGACAATGTCTCAATTGGCATTTGTAACAGCAACCGGTATCTTTGGTTCACTGATATTTGGACTGGTCTATAATAAAAGAAGGATGAAGAGAAGATTACGAATCCCAGAGATTGATACTGAATTGAGTCGTGATATCGATTCTACATTAAACGCACTCCTAGCAGCATTCACACAACTACAGGAACTAATCAGAAGAGATGACCTTGATAAAATACAGAAAATCGAAGCTCTTCGTGTGTTGATGCAGAGTATCGAAGAAGGTCGGAAGATGTTCGATAAAGTCAGTGATAGAGTGGGAGGTATCTAAGATGGTCAAGGATAAAGGTGCAAAGGAAACCCACCGTGAGATCGATATCATTGACCTTAAGGTAGCCTTTGGAAAATTCTATGCGCTCAAGGGAGTGTCTTTCTATGCAAACAAGAAAGAGTTCCTTGGAGTGATTGGAGCGTCAGGTGCAGGTAAAACTACAGTCCTCAGAATTCTTACAGGACAGATTAGACCGACCGATGGTCAAGCCTTCGTTGGAGGATATGATGTTACAAAGAAGGGATATCTGATCAGTTTACTCGTTGGATATGTTCCTCAGCTCGAGCACCTCAGTCTCTATTACGATTTTAGTGCTCTTCATAATGCTCAGTTCTTTGGAAGATTGTACGGTCTCAGACCAAAAGAGATCGAGGAACGCTCCAGAAGTGTGCTTGAAATCCTTGGATTTGATGAGGACCTGATGACTAAAACTGTCAGCAGACTTTCTGGTGGAGAGAGAAAACGAGTGTCGATTTGTCTTGGAATGATTCACGATCCTCCAGTACTGCTTTTGGACGAACCAACGACGGGATTAGATGCCCATCTCAGACACGAGACACTCAATTATCTGAAGGAATTGAATTACAGACTTGGAACGACCATGGTCATCATTAGTCATGACCTTGAGATTGTAGACTATTGCACACGGGTCGTTCTTCTTGAGGAGGGCAACATCAGCCAGTTCGGCACTCCTGAAGAATTGATATCATCACTACCAGGAAAAGGAGAGAGCATCAAAGTGACTCTCGGTGCGATGACCCCTGAGATCATCAAAAGGGTGGCATCCATTCCTGGAGTACAATATACTGCTCAAGCTGGTAGAAACGCAATGAAATTGTTCATCGACAACCCCGAGGACAATCTTCTACCGGTCATTAAACGGCTCAACGAGATGAAAATGCCCTTTGAGGGTGTAGAAATGGTTGAAGCCGACTTCTTTGATTATTTCCAAGTTAAACCTTGGAAAGAAGATGAGATAGGAGGAACCGCAAAATGAAACCCTATCAGGCAATCATAGCTCTAGCATTTGTCTGCATTCTTGCAGGCATTAGTATACAGGGAACAGGACCAGGTATGATACCTGCGACTATTGTAAACCCTGAATCACCAAACACTCTAGCAGAGATTGCACCGTTTGACACAGCTCTTGTCTGGTCCACCACTACCGGGTCGCAAGTAAACGACATTGTTGTCGCCAACTTCGATGCGGATGTTTATGATGAGGTGGCAGTCATTGCTCAAAACGGTTCGCTATTTCTGTTCGATGAGGATAGTACTCTAATTTGGCAGTTGAATCTTGGTTCAACACCTCATGATATTGCAGCAATTGATGGAACCGGTGCTGCAGGTATGGAGATGCTCATTGGAACGGATTATGGTGTGTTTGTAGTTGGTGCTGACAAGTTCATACAGATGAACATGTCCCTTCCAGAACCTGTCTATGCGGTTACAGGTGCACATCTGGATGGTGACGGTCTTGAAGAGGTCGTTGTGGGTTGCGATGACTTCTACGTCTATGCATATGAAATCGATACTACTTCACTCTGGAGTTATCTCAGTAATGGAAAAGTAAGACTACTTGCTGTAGGAGATGTTGATGGTGATGCTCGTTCAGAAGTTCTGGCAGCATCCCAAGGAAGAAACGTTATACTCATCGAAGAAACTGGAGCGATGGCCTTCGAGCTGACGAGTGATACCCCTGTTTCAGTTGTTGGTATTGGCGACATCACTGCTTCTGTTACCCTTGACCTTGTCTATGGAAATTCAAATGGTACCCTGGAAGTCCTGTATACAGGTGGAACTTCAGCCTACACGATTCAAACAATCGATGATATAACAGCTCTCACTATTGGTGATTTGACCGCAACAGCAGCAAGAAACGAGATCGCTCTGGGAACTTCAGCAGGTACCATACGTATCTACGATTCATCCGGAGCAGAATTATGGAACAAGAATCACACAACACAGATAGACAGTGTATTGTTCACAAACGTTGGTGCAACAACTGAATCACAGGTTCTCGTTGGTTCCAATCAAATCAACCTATACAATGCAACAGGATGGCCCTTCGCAGAAACAGCTCTACTCCAGTTCAATGGAATCATGGCATATGGAGACCTCGATAACTTTGGTGGAGAGGAATATGTTGTTGGTACAAACACCAGTGTTGTCAATGCTTATGGTCGTGACTTTGATTCTGACAGGCTTGCTGATGCTCGCGAACGCCTCATTGAACTGAGCGATTATGATGTAGCAGATACTGACGGCGAAGGGTTGGATGACGGAGAAGAGGTCCTAGATTATGGCACCGACCCGCTTCTACCCGATACAGATGGGGACAAACTTTCTGACTTTGCAGAAGTCATTACCCACGGAACTGACCCGAATGAGGCAGATTCAGACTCAGATCTACTGACAGATTGGCAAGAAATCTATCTGGGAACCGACCCCAACGACGCAGATTCTGACAATGACATTTTAACCGATTACGAGGAGAACAACATCACTCTCACAGACCCACTCCTGGTCGATACCGACGATGACGACATCAACGACGCTCAGGACGATAATGACGGCGATGGTTTGACAAACCTCCAAGAGGTTCGTATCACACTTACAGACCCGAATGATGTCGATACAGATGGTGACACCATCTCAGACTACTATGACGACGAGGATGCTGACAATCTCGCAAACTGGAAGGAAATTGAGGTTGGCTCAGACGTCCATGACCCTGACTCCGACGATGATTTACTAAATGACGGTTATGAAGTGAAGATATCAAAGACGTCACCTACTAATTCAGACACAGATTCAGACCAGCTTTCCGATTATGAAGAAGTCATGATTGTAGGCTCAGACCCACTCCTCGCGGACGGAGACGAAGACGGTTTGTCAGATTATGACGAGTGGGTTATCTATGGTACTTCAGTCACGAATCCTGACACAGATGGAGACAATCTCAACGACGGAGAAGAGGTTAATATTTACTTCACAAATCCGCTTTCAAATGACACGGACTCAGATCTAATTCTAGATGGTCTAGAAGTCAATTTCTGGGGCTCAGATCCTAACTCAGCAGACACCGACCTAGATTCTCTAAACGATTATCTCGAGTGTTATGTATGGAACACTAATGTCACCAATGCAGACACTGACGGGGATACCTTAGGAGACGGTTTAGAAGTTCTAACATACGGAACTAATGCTACTTCAAGTGATACTGATGGCGATATGCTTCTTGATCCTGATGAAATAAAATATTGGAACGCATCGGTTGCCATTGATTACGACTTCTTCTTCAATAATGGTACCAGCGATTACTATTACGATGATGATGGAGATAGACTCTCAAATGGACAAGAAATCTATTTGACGCGTACAGACCCAACCAAGGCTGATTCGGGAGGGTTAGTTCTTACTGATGACCTTGAAGATTCGGATCTTGATGGTTTGACAAATTACGATGAGCTCTTCGTCACTTTCAGTCATCCGAGAGACCCTGACTCAGATGATGACACCATCAAAGATGGGGATGAGTGGATATGGCTCCACACGGACCTGAACGATGACGACTCAGACGATGACTCCATACTCGATGGTGACGAGGACCTCGATAATGATGGATTATCAAACTATATCGAGCTCTATGTGACCAACACGAAACCTAATGTTACAGACTCTGATGGAGATACCACCTCTGACTACTATGACGATGAAGATTTGGATACACTCCCCAATTGGTTCGAGGTAGAGATGACTGGGACAGACCCACTTTACAACGACACAAATGATAATGGAATCTTCGACTGGGAAGAGGATCCTGACAACGATAATCTTACCAACTACCAAGAGTGGTTTTACGAGTGTAACCCACTAGCAGCGGATACAGATTCTGATGAACTAACTGATTCAGAAGAGGTATTTGATACTTTTACAGATCCCAATGATAATGATGATGACGACGATGGAATCCTCGACGGGCAAGACGATCAAGACAATGATGGGTTAACTAATCTCGAAGAGATTCACACCTACGGAACTAATTGCACAGATTGGGATTCAGACGACGACATGATGCGAGATGGACTCGAAATTGATTTGGGCTTAAACGCAACAAATTGTGACACAGATGGCGATTTGATTTTTGATGGATGGAATGATACCAATGGTAACGGAATCTATGAACCCCACCTAGGCGAGATTGGTGAGGATGTCAACCGAAACGGTATCGTAGACCCCGGTGAAACTGACCCTCTACTCGAAGACATGGATTCGGACGGACTTACTGACAAAGAAGAACTCGACATCGGTACACTACCCTGGGATGAAGATACAGACGAGGACCTCATTATTGATGGCGAAGAAATCAATGATTACGGTACTAATCCTCTTTCGAATGACACTGACTCAGATGGTTTGGACGATTATACTGAGATAGAAATCACTTTCACAGACCCAACCAATATGTGGTTCAATGGTTCTCACACAGACTATCAGATTGACTCTGATGGAGATTCTCTTTCGAATGGAGATGAGATAGACATCTACAAAACATCACCGGGAGATATGGACACAGACGATGATGGTGTCTTCGATAATCTCGAAGTCTTGGTGTACCACTCAGACCCATTGTCGAGAGACTCTGACGGAGACGGGTTGGAAGATTTCGATGAGATCCTATGGGGAACCAATTTGACCTTACAGGACACTGACGGAGATCAGCTGGACGATTATGTAGAAGTGGAGATATTTGGGTATAACCCACTTGATCCATCAACCTATCCTAATGGAACTCTTGACGGAGACCTGGACCACGATGGAGATGGTCTCAGCAATATTGTAGAGATTTACGGATACCACACAAATGCCACTTATCATGACAGTGACTTTGATGGCCTCTCCGACGGTTTCGAAGTGTTTACGTCAGGTTCTAGTCCGACAGACATGGATACAGACAATGATGGATTATCTGATTATGATGAGTATATGATATACCACACGGACTGCTCAGGAAACGATTCCGACTCGGATGGTGTTAATGATTACTACGAAGTTTACGTATCATTGACATCACCAACCGATTGGGATTCGGACAACGACTTATTGAGTGATGGAGACGAGATTAACACACACAATACTGACCCACTTCTCGCTGATACAGATTTCGATTTGATTGATGACAAGCAGGAGTTGGACCTCGGTACAGATCCCCGAAATAATGATACTGATGGAGACGGTTTGAGTGATTGGGACGAATGGCAAGTCTATGGAACCAATCCAACAAACGCAGACGAGGATGAAGACGGACTCAACGACAAAGAAGAATTAGAGCACGGCACTGACTGGCAGAACTGGGACTCTGATTTCGACACAATCTCAGACTCGGATGAAGTCAACGTCTATGAAACCGACCCATTAAACGACGATTCAGACGGAGATACTATTGCAGATGCAGATGAGTTGTTCAACAGTCATACTGATCCAAATCTAATAGATAGTGATGGAGACGGAATTCGAGACGATCTTGATGACATCGATGGAGACGGTCTCACTAATTTTGATGAGATCTATCTCTATGAAACCAACTGTACACTAATTGATACTGACTTTGATTTCATCAATGACTATGATGAGATTTTCATCTATGATACTTCACCCAATGAGTGGGACAGCGACGAAGATCTACTGTCCGATTGGGATGAGCTCTTCTTCTATTCTTCAGACCCGAATGTACGAGACACTGACGGAGATGGTCTAGAAGACTCGGAGGAGGCCTTAACATGGCACACACTTCTCAACAACACAGATACAGATGGAGACGGTCTTTCTGATTATGATGAGATCAAGGTTTTCGAAACCGACGCTCTCAATCCTGATACAGACCTTGATACTGTGAGTGATGGTGATGAATTGAATATTTACAACACATCACCCTTGCGTGAAGATACTGATGGAGACGGATTATTGGACCCAGAGGAAATCTTTGGATTCAACATGACTGTATACGTTAGTGGCATACCCGAAATTCGAGAAATACTAAATGGAACACTGAATCCGCGAGAGCAAGATACAGACGATGACGGTCTCACAGACTTTGAAGAAGTGACCATGACCTATTCCGACCCAACTATGTACAGTACCCAGATGGATGGAATATCTGATGCGGACCAGGACCTAGATGGAGACCTGCTAACCAACGCTCAGGAAATCAGACTGACTAAAACCTCACCCAATTTGCCGGACACAGACGGAGATGGCACAGATGACGGTCTCGATGATGAGGACAGAGACCTCTTGACCAACTGGGAGGAGTGTGTTCTCACAGAAACAGACCCAAGAGACCCTGATAGTGATGATGACGGTCTCTCAGACTATAACTCGGATGAGGACAACGATGGATTGACAAATGGGGAAGAGGTCAACGACTACTTCACAAACCCATTAGAACAAGACACCGATGATGACAGATTGGACGATTTCGAGGAAGTAGATGAATACGGTACTAATCCTCTCCTGAAAGACACTGACATGGACTTGCTGGAAGATGGTGAAGAGATTCTGGATTATGAAACAAATCCTCTTCTGAACGATACCGATTCTGATTTCTTAACGGACTATGAAGAGGTATTTCTAACTAACACAGACCCGAACAACTCTACATCAAATATTGACCCCATCACTGAGCTTCTCGTAGCAGATGGAGACTGGGACTCGGATGAAGATGGGCTCAGTAATCTAGATGAGTTGAGAATCTGGGGTACCCTACCTAACGATCCAGATTTTGACAACGACGATCTCATAGACGGGCTAGAAGTATTCCTGGGAACAGGAATCAACAATCCGGATTCGGACGGAGACACGTTGAGCGATGGAGATGAATACCTACTCTATGGAACCTCACCCCTGTCAAATGACACCGACTCAGACATGATATCAGACTATGATGAAATTATGGTCTACGAAACCAATGGGACAAACTATGATTCAGATAACGACCTCCTTGGAGATTACGAAGAGATATTCACCCATGGTACAGATCCAAATAATTCAGATTCAGATTTTGACATGCTGAGTGATTATGAAGAGATTAACGTCTATGATTCACACCCCTTGTCTCAAGATGGAGACGCCGATGGATTGGATGATTACTTCGAAGTGATGACCAGTCTTACATTACCCCAAGATAGCGATACTGACAATGATATGCTTTCTGACGGTGTAGAATGGAATACCTACGGCACAGATCCACTATTGGCTGACACTGACCAAGATGGCTTGAGTGACTATGATGAAGTCATTGTATATTTGTCTGACCCGCTACTGGCGGATTCCGACCAGGATGGCTTACTCGATGGAGCAGACTTTATGCCAACAATGCACTGGATATGGCCTGTGGTAATAGCATTCGCTGGTATCTTTGTTCTTGCAGTGGGCGTGAAACGCATCAAGGAGAACTACTTTGTTGAGGAGTTCATCACAAGGGCAGAACCTGCGAGTCTGGGACTTGAACCTGGCATGGATATTGTTGTGGAATACAAGATTCGAGCTGGACTGGTTGTGTTCGGAGTGGTTGTGCGAAACGGCTCAGACAATCCGATGCATAACGTACAGGTAGTGCTGGGCGTACCAGACCTTACTGACACCATCAAGACAGAAACCATTGGAGAGATTGTTCCAGATACTGTTTCAGTGGTGGAGATTGAGTTCGAGCTACAGCCTGGTGCTGAGGGTGAACTTGTTGGCATGGTCGAATACGACAGTGTCGAGGGTGAGCACAGGATTGTGAACCTGAAGCCAGTGAGGATTGTTGCATAATACGAGAGCATACGTAAAATTCAATACCTTAGTCAGAGTAGGATTACATGAATCTCTGGTAGGAGTAATTAGATTTGGAGTACAATAAAGGATACAACCCTGCTTTCGCTGTGGGAGCATTTACAGTTCTTGCCTGTCTTGTTATCATGACCATATTTGCAGTGACTGGAATAATCCCTTTAGCTTTACAACCACCTCTCATGATGTCGCTACTTATCACCATTATTATGGGAGGTTCTATTTGTGTAGCTGGATACTTCAAATCCATGGATAGACAGGGATATCCAGTCTTATTCTTAGTTGTTTTAATCATGCCACTGATTTTCGTGATGATTTGGTATTTCACACGATGATTCAAACCCTGAAGCCAGTCAGGATTGTTGCCTAAGAAGACCTACCTGACTTTCCGCTCGGATATTGCTTGGAATAGGTCCTCAAGAGTAGCAGGGGGTTCACTTTGCTCTTCATTCCGGCACAAGGTCAGTGCACCTTCTGGACAACTAGTGACGCAGATGCCACAACCAACGCAACGATCTAGGTCCACGAATGAAACAGAATCCTCCAGTCTGAGTGCATCCATTTGACACAGATCCACACAGGTTTCACACCCTGTGCATAGATCAACATCAACACCTGCATAGAAATTGGTCGTAAAGAACTCAACAGGTCTTGGAGTTCTCTTTTTCATCCGTAGGAGACCGCAACAACAGCTGCAGCAGCTGCAGAAGACTTGAATCTCCTTGGTGTTGCTTACCTGAAGGATAAGGCCTTCATTCTCACTCTCTGAAACTAAAGTAAGAACATCATCTTTGGAAATTTCTCTGCCCCAACCTTGATTGATGTATTGTTGTGCGATAGGACCAAAACCTAGACAGGTCTCCTTCCGTTGGGTGACTTCACAGGTCGTTCCTGCGAGTTTCCGACCCTCACGGCATACACAAGGGGCTACCATGAACGGACCCTCTGAGTCATTCACTAGCTCTCGGGCCACATCATATATGGCCACAGTATCTTTGTGTGTGAAACTCTTATCCACAGGGATGACTCTTAGTTGCGTCGGCCTAGCACCCATGTACTCCTTTCCATATGCCTCCTTGAAATATTGGGAGAGGTCATCGAGAAACTGCGGTGACAATCGACTGATTTGAAACTCGTAAATTCCTACTGCCAGCTGTGCATTATTGTAGTACTTTTGATCCCCCTCCTGTTGGAAGAGAAGGAGTCCCTTCTCCACCATCCGATCCAAAGCGGTTTCTAACATGTCACGTGTCATGTCGGAAGACTTGAATCGTTCAAAAATACTATCGAGTGGCTCAGTTGCATGAGCGGCAAAGGTGAGCTTGGTTGCTATTTTGGCTTCCTCGGGAGTGAACAAATTCTTCAGCATTCTGATTTCCACACCGGATTCAGTTGCTGGAAATCCTACTGGAAAACTATCCAGGTGTTGCTGCAAATCTCTATAGACATCTGTTTCGTTTGACATAACAATTCTCACCTAAACCACGAAAATCTGTAGAGAGAAAAGTGGTCTAACCTCCAGAAAAAACCTTCTATAACGAAAAAACAAAGCAGGTCAGGATTGTTGCATAGATAAAAATCGCACAACTTAAGGGTTGGAATCGCTTGTTGATTGGACTATGTCACTACTCATCTATAGTGCAATCTTCTGGGTCGTTGCAATAATTTCCTCGATTCTACAGGATCGATTCCCAGATGTTGCAGTAGCATCATATCAAACAGTCGTCAAAGCGATTCCGACTTTGTTAGCCCTTGGCTATGTATTCTATGCATTACCATCAGGTTCCTTGTTCTACATTCTTCTCGGAATTGCATTGTTCTTCTGTATGTTGGGAGATGTTGCAATGGAGAAAGACATCATTCCGGGAATAGGTATGTTCCTCTTTGCACATTTGTTCTTTACAGTGAACTTCCTTTTGCAAGCAATTAGTCTGACATTAGATTTCACAAACATGTTAATCGCAATTGGTTGCCTAGGAGGGTTTGTTGTTTACGTGTTCCTGTTCATCAGATATCTCCAAGCTTCTGGACCAGAGGTGCCGGACTTCGTCTTGAAGGCGGGTTCGTTCTATTTCATATTAGTATCAGCAACCATCAGTACATCCCTACTACTCTGGCTAACAACAGGTGCACTCTGGGGATTCCTTCCAGTAATTGGTGCGCTATTCTTCATCATATCAGACTCGATCATTGCAATCAACGAGTTCCATCACAAATTCTCTAAACCTGATCTTCTGATAATGCCAACATACTATCTGGCTATATTCCTCCTCTCACTTAGCGTGTTTGCATACATATTCTGAATGCGACGCGGACGCCCACCCAGATAGGGAGAATATCAACTAGAGGTAACTATCGCGAATTATAGTAGTTACCTCTATTTCTTCGAGAATATTTGACACAATCCATTTCCAGTGGGTCTGATGGAAGTTACAAAGTTTGATAAGAATAATAGTACAGATTCTTTGAGGGGACCAGAGTGAATACTGACGAGCTGCTAGAGTCGATAACAACCAAACTCGACAAGCAGAATCCTACGGGTGATATCGTACCTGAGAGGATTCGACCAGTGGCAATCATGACACGTGAGAGAAGGCAGCTTGGAGACCTTGAAAGGGATTTTCAGAAAGTTCTGGATACAATAAAGTATGATGAGCGAGTACCCCCCATGCTTTCACGTTTAGCAGATTTACATCTTCGAGAAGCTAACTACGGACGTGCTATCATTCTCTATGAAATGACCCTAGGTCTAAATAGTGAACAAGTTGGATCATGGATCAATATGGGACTTACATACCTACTTGTTGGAGACCCTAAGGATGCGATTAGCTGTCTTGGAAGCGCTTTAGCAATAGAACCGGATAATGTTGCAGCGCTTGTGTATCTTGCTCAAGCACAATTGCGTTTGGGTGAAAATGAAGAGTGCAATAAGAATCTAGATAGAGCATTACACATTGTTGCAGACCATCCAAGAGCGCTCCTTGTGAAAGGCAAATACTTCAAAACTATTGGAAAGGTAGAAGTTGCAGTCACGTGGTTGAAGAGGGCGATTCAACACAATCCCCAATTTCTCCCTGCAATGATGGAGTTAGGGAATGTTTTCTTTGCTTTGAAACAACATGATGAAGCTATTGCAATATTGACTGACGCACTTGCTATTGATTCAGAACAACCATATGCTCTAGCCACAATGGGAGATATCCATTTTGACCAGAGCGACCCTGAAACTGCAATCTATTACTATGACAAGGCGATAAGTATCAAGTTCGACGACCCTGAACTCTGGATAAAGAAAGGAGACCTACATAGATCAAGAAAATCATACCAACAGGCATCAAATGCATACCAGAAAGCAATCAATGCAAATCCCGAGTATGTCAAGGCATGGGTACGGAATGGAGCAGTAATGCTCCTGATGCAGGATGAGAGTACAGCTTTGGAGTATCTCAACACAGCCCTTGCACTGGAACCAGATAATGCCGATGTTGCCCATCAAAGAGGGCTAATCTTCTATTCCCTAGAGAAGCATGAAGATGCTCTAGATGATTTCGACAAAGCATTCTCAGTTGAACCCAGCAATCCGATGCATCTCTATTATCGAGCACTCATGCTGGAAATTCTAGACAGGATTGATGAAGCAAAGCGTACTTGGGTTGTAGCTCATAGTCTCTTCGAACAGGCAGGAGATGTAACAAAGGCTGCGGAGTGCAACGTAAGGATCAAGCGTATTGTATAGCCAATTTACTCGATCCTTACTGGTAGATTCTTCAGACTTTCTACTTGTCCAATCGATTGTGCATCGAAGAGATACAAAGTAACCTTTGTACTAGACCCAGATGCTAGCCGAGGTTGTGTACGGAAAGTAAGGTGATGAGCCTTCACTCCCAGTGTATCAATTGCGAGAGATTCCCTTGTTTTGACGGTTGAAACAATCCCTAAGATTTTCCCACTAGTTTGACCTTCGTAAGCACCCCAACCAGCTTCAGGTGTGGTCCAGACATCTGCTTCGTTTCCAGTAGGTTCATACAGAATCCTGCGTCCTTGACGTACAGTATGGATATTGCTTTGTACATCACCACCGGGAGTTGGAATGCACTTGAAGCCCAAGTATGGACGTTTCCAGAGTCCGCTGGAGTTGTCAAGCTGAACCTCAAACCGTACAAGAGGGGTTCCAGAGAGTAGCAAGAATCTCATTGTAACATCAAGACCCTTGATTCCAGGAGAATGTTGAAGGGTTGCTTTTGCTTCGTACCCAATCCATGAACCAGACTTGATTTCACTGATTGTCCACTGTTCCTTGTAAAGACCAGTCTCCCAATCCCAAACATCGAAACCTGTTATGACAGGGGTAACTCCACTGTATACCTTGTCCCACCAGATGAATGGCTCAAGTTTTGGAAATGTATCAAAGAACATACTGGGTTCTCCAACTTTCCCATATCGAACTAATGAGCCAACATTCTGAGGAGATACAGCTATGGTATAGTCACCTATTGTTGTCGACTGAAGCTCCTTTTCTTCCTCAACTGAATTCACTCGCTCGGGAGTTAGTGAGGAATCAAAAATCATAGCATTAACAGATTCTCGAACATGGCGGGCGGGAAATTTCAGAACAATTTCTCCACCTTCAGCAAACCAAGATGTGTTTTTCACAGTTACCTTGACGGGTAGATGGAATGGCTTGTCAATACTCACCTCTTCGACCTTGAATGAGAGTTCATCTTTTCCATTGACTAGTAGTCCTTGTGGCATTCGAAGAGAACATTCCGCAGTTATCGGATTCTCGTGAACTACACGCAAACGGAACTCCATGTCATTTTCAATGGAGGAGTCGATGAGTATTGGTGAAATCTTTCCTTGTTCTACTTCAGACCCTTTGGGTACTAATTCGAACTCCAAATCAGATCTTGGAGTAATTCTCTCATCAAGTGCAGCTGATTCAGAAACACCATTGATTCGAGTCCATATAGTTCGGATTTTCTCCCAGCTTCCTTCAGTTACAATGAAACGGCAAGGAGAAAGCTGAATGGTATCACCAGGTTTGAGATCGGGTATCTTGTATTCAAACATAGGAGTACTGGCTGAACGACTAACGGATACATCCTCAATGAATTCGGGGTCCCATAACCAGCCGAATTGTATACCATCACCTTGTTTTCCAGTGGCAATCCATGTTTCATGGTATTCCTTCGGACTTCGGGGTAATTGACGACGCCCGAACCAGTCCACAGAGTCAATGGAAACAATTTGATTACGCAATGGAACATGCATTTGATCAGGAACTACTCTAAACCAACCGTGGGTTTGAACTCCCAGATTCGATATGACTTCAGACCCAGTATTCTCCAAACGAACAATGGTATCCAGAAGGTCTATTCCACTGTGAATTCGATGGATGGTCGTGTATCGAAGACCAGGTCGCTCTTCAGAATCAGCAGTAATCTCAATTTCAGCAGTCTTCTGAGAAGATCTCATAGTTACTTTGAATTCTGTCTTATGCCACTCACTTCCTTCTCCAGAGAATGGATACCCGATGTCAGGAAGTACCCCCCACCCAGTGAATACTTCGTTCAGGGGTTTGTACTCAACGTAAGTTAGAGCCATTGATGGAGTCTTCCGTAGACCAACGCGGATAGATTCAGTTTCCAAGATGTAGTGTTCACCAAGACCTTCGTATGCAACAGCACCAGATGCCCCAATTACTGGAATACTGACTGTTTTCTCCATTAGAGAGATCTTTGTGGATCCTTGAAAAACGAAGAAACTAACCTTCGCAGGTAGCACGGAATTGTCATCAGCATCTGTAGTTTCAATCTGTACAGGTAATTCAGTTGCTTTCCCAGATTCTAACTGGAAATCAATCGTTTCATCTTGCTTGTCTGTTCGTGTAGGAAAGTGAAGCAAGACTTCACCGCGAACCTGTTCCTGTGAATTATTCCGAATACCCAATCCGATTGTGGTTGTTTCACCAGGAGCAATGCATGGATACATTGGTCCAGCACTGATTGTTAAAGCCGCGGTAGGAATCACACCAGAAAATAGCTTGATTTCACGGTCTCCAAGAGCTATCGTGAACTCGCCTTGTGTCTTAGCTTTCTCAAACGCATTGATCTCCTTGTCTAATGGAATAGCGTCAGGTTTGATTGTAATTGTCCCTTGGAATGTCGCTCCATCTTGTGACGCCAAAGTCCCGCTCATTTCTCCTTCAAACTCAATAGTCACATCTTTGATGGGACGCACTTTGATTGAATACGGATAATCGATACTTGATGAATTCTGTATCTTCAATTCCATATTTGTAGAGCCCAATCCAATGTACCCTACATGTTCTGCGGGTCGTACACTGGCAGAAATTGTATTTCCATCGAGGGTTAGGACAAATCCACAGATACCTTTGGCTTCACGATCTACAGTAACATGAAGAAGGTCCCCATTCTCACCCTCGAAATTGTAACGGAAGACACCAAAATTATCTTCTACGAAATCGTCCATCCCCTGTGTGATGTCCACCTTGAAACTATCGTACCAATCATAGCGTTCAAAGAATTCCTTGAACATTTCAGCACCGAGAATTCCTGGAATGTGTGACTCCATGAGGACTCTAGTACCAGGTACCCAGTTGTATCCTGTACGTTTGTAAAGTGGCACTGCTTTCAAATTACCACCCCAGGTGTGTAGATCAACTCGTCTTTTTCCTGCGTCAGCTGCCGCTTGCGCAGCCTCAATCAGCATTGCTTTTCCATAACCCTGACCTTGGTAGTGTGGATTAACTCCTAGAAGTTCTATGTAAGATGCTTCGGCATCAAGCTCCGCATTAGAAATATTGCAAATTCCAACGATCTTGTCGCCTGAGTAGCCAACAATAACTCGGATGTTCTTCTGCTTAGCCCAAGACTTTAGCACACGCTCTGCAGTGAAGGAATTCCCATGTGTGAAACCTCCAGGCCAACTGTCCGAGTCATCGAATGAATTTAGACACTCAGCAAGACGGCCAGCGTCCTCTAATGTCAACTCAAACTCTCGAACCTTCCGTGTAGTCTGTCTGCTACTCATTTTTTATTCCTCAAAAAAGGTTGGTCGGACCAACTGATATTGGTATAAAAGTTTATCTAAAAAATCAATTTTGAGGTTTTAGCACGATAAGTTGGGTTAGAGAAGTATCAGGGCTTTTGTAATCGAAGATGGTAGGTGAATTCCTCAACCTTCTTGTCAAGAACCTTGAATCCAATCTTTTCTGCTGGTGTAAGTACTGTTGATTCATCTTGTTCCCGTAATTTCCCACCGTATCCTGTCTGATTTGTTCGACCATCAGGCAGATGTATTGTAAGTGGAATTACTGCAGCTTTTTTCTCTTTCTCCTCGGGAGGGATCTTGAAGATGGGTTCCCAGACCAATAACTCACCACCCGATTTCATGACTCGCCAAATTTCTTTGAATATATCCTCGAACTCTTCTTCGGGGATATACATGAAAGTGAAGAAAGCGGTGACTGTTGAAAAGGTTCCATCTAGGAAATTGAGCTCTTTCATATCCATGACTATTTTGAGTGCATCATTATTGGTTTCTTCAAGCTCATCCTTTCGCATATCGATAGCAATCACGTCACGGCCTTTCATCAAACCAATTATTCCTTCACCACCCCCACCCAGATCTAGTATCCATTCACCCTTATTGTCAAAATCGGATAGATGTAGTTCCTGCTGAGGAATCATAAAGTACTGACTCCAATCAACTCCAGGGGGTCCTTCATTGTTCTCTGACATGATTCGGTAATTGCGGTCATCTCGCAGATAAATACACTGATTCACTAGCTGAAAATAAAAAGAAGAATGAGGGGAAATTTCCCCTCCTAGATGAAACTATGTGAGTATTGCATTAATACCACCAGTAGTCGTCTGAGCAATGATGGTAAGGGTCTGCGCTGCTGTATCATAGTCAGAGGTTTCATAGTGGTTGGATGTTATCACGGTCCAACCGGTGGCGGTTATATCAACCGTACCAACTACTGCTGCACACTCGATACTCCCACCCACATCTGTTGGATAATCAACGATGATGCTGATAGCACCTGTAGTAGCATCAAGGTCAAATGTTGCATTGCCTAACATTGTTGCATCGTCAGTCATTACAAGGGATATAGCGCCCGTAGTGGTATCAAGTGACACATCACCTACGTGTGCACCTACACCAAGTACAACAGAAAGCCCGCCAGTTGTCACATCGACATCGAGTGTATAGTTTACACCACTACCAAGAGTGATGTTAACCCAAGCTGTGGGATAAGCAAGACTAATTGTGTTGCTCGCGAAGGTTACCGTAGGATCTCCTTCTGTTTCAAGCGTGGTGTTCTGTACTTCAATATCGATATTGTATAGCAGTGACTCGTTATCTACGAAAGTGATTGACACACCACCTGTTGTGATGTCAATATCAAGAGTCACGGTTTCATTAATAGCACCAGTTTCAGCTTCGAATGAGAAGTCTGTGGTTGCTGGATTTGTATTCCAATTCCAGGTGTCGGTTCCGTAGTAAGAAATCAAACCGATTCCAACGGCACCAATCACCAGAACTGCGAATATACAAATTACAAGACTTGTATTTCTCTGATAGTTACTCAATTTATACACCTTTTCGATGAGACCTGAGAAAAGCTGTCCACTTCTCTCGAAGCTCTCTATATTGCGAATCTTCTTCCAGAACAAAGCGACGTATGATTCGCGATACATCACCCCTTGCTGAGGATGGAAGTTCATCGTACTCATCCTCATTCTCGATAAGATTGCGAGAACTAATTTCGTTCTCACAAGTTATCATAGCCGTCAGTAGATCCACCGCCGTCCCAATCTCACGTTCTGGTACGTTAATTCCATAGACTGAGAGGCTTGTAATTATGGACTTCAGGCGTTTTGTAGCATCATCACCAGTGGCTTGAACCATCTCACTGATGCCCATTCGATATTCACGAGCGGATGCACGATAGTATCTTTGGACAATACCAGTTTGGGTCTGCTCGGTCCGTTCTTCAAAGACCAGACCAACTTCTTTCAGCTTCTGAATGTGATGCAGTATAGTACCGGGATTTTTTCCGGTTGCATCTGCGAGCTCTTTCACTGTTTTTGAACCCTTGACTAAAAAGTCAAAGACAATTTTAGCACGAGTAGGCTCCATTAGAAGCTTGATCAGCTTCTTGTCTTCTATGACTTCCATATCTTTGACTCGTGGTTTTCTCTTCTTGGAGCTAGACATTTTTCTATACACCTCCGATAAAACTTGGACCTGATTCATCTTCTAGGGTTTCGTCATACTCGTCATCTGCGGTAAGGATCATGTAGGTCCTTGTTAGACCAATCGTTACAGCAGGAAGGAAGAGGAATATCAGAATGAAACCTGCAGGAAGTGCGTAGATTAGTAAAATTCCAGCTCCAATAAACAATGCAGGGCCAGTAGAACTGACAACAAAGGGTATCAGAAGCAGTGGAGCAATCAGGGCACCTAGGATAAGCAGGAAAGCCAACCAGATACCAAAAACTCTGTCAAAGTATTTGATACTCATACGTATTGATCTCTTCGTTGATTCAAAGACCGAATATCCATCAATGATTGATGGTAAGAGCATTGACAGTAAGCCAGTACTCACAGCAAACCAAATCAGTAAGAGACCGATTGCAATAGGATTAGTGAAGTTTGCGGGCCCAGAACTGATAACTGCGATGGATAAGAACTGATCACCATAGAGTGCAGTTCCAACCAAAAGTACTAGCATCAATGGACCTACAACAACAAGGAATATGACCATTCCACCTCCAGCTAAGGAGAAGAATTTCTTCTTATACCAAGTAAAGACTCCTTCTGCACTAGTCCCTTCGCTCTCTACGATTTCGCGACCCATTCCAAACATTGCACCCATTGCTACCATGAATGGAGCTAAGAAGGGTAATGCAAACAAAAGAGAGCCCAATGCAATATTGGCAACTCCAATAGTTTCTATACCACTGAATGATTCAAAGAATGGTACTATGTTTCCAATTCCAATTATTAAGAGTAAAGGAATGAATACCATAGCAGCAACGACGAGGATTAAAAGACCTGAGATAATGAGAACACCAAAAATCGCTAAAAGGTAGGAAATGATATTCTTCGTTGCAAACTTGAAGCTAATCTTCAAGTCTTCAATAATCGTTGAGAAGCTCGCGTTTTTCATTATTTTTCACACCTAGAAAGATAGTAAGAGAGTGTCTTCAAAGTTTCCATTCAAAGACACTCTCAAGTTCATTACACCTAGACGATTGGTACTTCAGCAGGAATCTGTGAAGCAATCGTTCCGCCAGTGAGTTCCTGGTAGACCCTTGTCCAAGCAATCCTTACCATAGGTAAGAAGAGAAGGAGCCAAAGGAAGACTGACACCACAGTCCACAAGGCAACGCCTATCATGGCTGGGATGATTGGGGAGAACACTGTAATCGGTGGAAGGAACGCTGCCATTGCAAAAGCTGCAATGATCACGGGACCGAAGGTGGCGGCGAGGAGAAGCACAATACCGGTAAGTAGTCCAAAGACTCTGTCAAAGTACCGGATGGATAGAGAGTAGGACTCCTTGAAAGCTTCCTGAACACCCTTACCACTGACAACAGCTGGCCAGACCATAGAGGTAAGACCACCAGTTATGAAGACCCACACAAAGGTGAAGATCGTCAACAGAGTGGAAGCGGTTGTAGTAACTGCGTAACCCATAGCATAGGAGGTCAGACTCCAGGCGATTGTTGGAGGAAGGATGACAAAGATAGTGAGGATAACGCCAGTTCCGAAGAATGTCAAGAACTTGCGTTTCAGATAGGAGAAAGCTGTTTCAGCCTTGGTTTCACCAGTTGTGACTAGTTCATGGCTCATTCCGTAGATCGAACCACTGACTACTAGAAACATCGAAACTAATGGGATTAGAACGAGGAGTGCAAGTCCACCAATGGCGAGAGGGTTAGCGGTTGCCCAACCAGACATAGCTGCTAGAGCTGCTGGATTAAAAGGGGCAAGAGCAAAGAATACACCAATTAAGACTGGGATTGCGATGAGTGCCGCTAGGATTCCAACGACAATGATCATGCCCAAGTTAGCCAGGAAGTAACTCAATGTACTTCCATAGGCTTGCCTGAGGCTTGTCTTCATGTCGTCGAGGATTGTGTTGTATGTTGTAGACATTGTATACACCGTATAAAGGTTCATCAAACTGCTCGGCTTGTTACGTACCGAACGTTTGACACATATCAAAATAGGAGTTAAACGCATATAAATCATTTGGTATCCGTCAAACATCAAACGTTTGACGGTTTTGTGGGAAATTGAAGCACCATATTGGTTGAAATGTCGATTTAATGGACTATAATGGATTAGAGTGCTTCACAATGGTTACCTACAACTGAAATATCAAACGTTGGCAATTGGTGTATGCCAAACATACAACTCGGGTTCATTATAGTAAAGAGAACTGAGGGGAAACTAATGTTCACTCATCTGGGTACGCTTCTTCAATCATCTGAAGGAGGGTTTGTCGAGTAATGCTTTCATAGAATTTGTGAAACATACTGACGAGTGCTTTCACACTCTCGATCATATCATCGTTTCGAAGCTCTCTTGTGCCCTCATTGACTTGAACCAAGCCTCCGACGGAAATGAGGGAGTAAAGAACCGGCTCAGATGCAGACACGTAGGTTTCCCAATGAGAGAGCGGATATTTCTTTGCTATCATATCTAGTATGTCTTGGTAGTTTGTTTTACGTTGATCCCAGGTGATACGAGCAAGAAATGGAATGCTAGTTGCAGCGCCTAGTTCAATAAGTGCTTGGAATTTTACTGCCCTACTCTCTTCCAATTGACCTAGTAGTCGTCGGACTCGACGTGCTGTTAGACCACTCTTGTTGGAGATTTCCACAACTGAAAGACGAGGTTCGGTAATCAGAGGTTTGAGAACACGCAGATGCATTCGTGTGAGTTCCATTTGGGTGCCGCGTGATTGAATGACCTGATGGGTTTCAGTATTCACAATACTATCAATAGTGCGTAAATGCGAGTTTAATTGGTGTAACTCTTCGGGGGTTCTGTACTCTCCAACTAGCGCATAGGTGCCATTGGAATACGAAGCAGCAGCAATTACACCAAAGTGAGAACCAATCTCATCCATTACTTCCACTTCGTCGCGTGATCCATCAGACGTAAGAATACCAAGAATGCGATGAACTCCTAACATATCAGCAGAAAGTAAGAGTGAGTATCCACTAATTACACCAGATTCTTCGAGATTGAGAACCCGTCTACGTATTGCGTTGGCAGATATTCCATAACGACGAGACAACTCCTGGTAACTGACCCTGCAATTCTTCGCCAGGTCACCCAGAATCTTCATGTCAAGCTCGTCCACAGAATTCACCACGCTATCCAATAGCAACTATTCGTATTGCTCAGAGCTTGGAAACGGTGATTTATGCCTTGCTAACTACGAGTATGTGTAGATGTCATTAGTTTTTGGAACGATTGAAAACAGATGTTCAAGTAATGATTTCGATGGAGTGCCACCTAATGATTGGAACTTCTTTGTCGACTTGGTATTTTTCAGAGGAATAGTGATTCCAATATCTGAAGCAGATCTGTCTAGGATATCCGGTATCACAGATTTTTCTTCCTCTCTTCCACAACCAGCGGCTTGCAGAATATTGAACCCAAACCCAGTCAACCACATAGGCATGAGATTTACTCTTCCATCCAATTGATACAGAATAATCCTCTTCAGTTCTTTCTCTCTCTGAGATACAATTAGAGGTACCAATACACTCCCAGGAGTAGTAGCCAATTCATCAATATCAAAGAAGAGTGTACTTCCGCCATTCTCAAGCTGTTCCTGAAGCATTGATATCATGGTCGCTTCAATTTCTTCCACTCCTTTCTTGTACGTTCCTGATGTGGGGAAGATGTCTATGATATCTGAAATACTTCCATCATAACACGCCAGTTCAGGTAATCCTAGGTCGCTCAGGATTGCTTTCTGTGCGGAGTAGTCTTGCTTTGGAGAAATCAATGGCCAAGCAGCTTCCAGATGTGTCCGAACAGAAGCCCAACCATGTTTCTTGACATGGCCCGAATAGGATTCAGCCTGCAATTTGATGATTTTGACTTCGGGACACCCTTGTAACCATTCAGGCCTTGTGGTCTTGAAGGACATAGCATAGAGAACATCATTCAGATTAGGAGGATTTTCGCTGAAATCAGCTTTGAAAACAGGAACGGGTGCACGTGAATTCATATTATCAATGATGACCTTCTGAATACGTTTTAGGTGATTTAGGGGAGCAATGTTGATTGTATCCAGTTTATTTCTATGCAGGTAAATATAGCGTAATGATTTACAATTAACAAGTGGTGTTAAACTGACATCTTCAATTCGATTATTGGACATATCCAGTGTTTCAAGCTTCGCACAGTTCTTCAACGGAGAGAGGTCGATACTCTCTATCGCATTTTCACTGAGGTCAAGATACTTCAGTGTCGAACATCCTTCAAGAGGAGTTAGATCAACTTGGCTTAGGTAATTGCATGATATGTCAAGTCGTACAAGATTCTTGATTTTCGTCACCCAATGCAAATCAGATGATACAAAGCCAGTGAAAGATGTAGATTCAGAAGGACCATAGAGAAACCTTTGGTCATCCGGATTTGTGGTAACAGTATACCTTGCTACAATACATCGTGTCATAGTCGTATGCCGTTACCCGAAACTTACCCGATCTTGAACATGTAGCCCATGATCGATGTCCGGTTCCTGATTCATTGAGGCGGCATCGCAAATCCAAAAGATTTGCAAAGTCTTACTACCTCTCCAACAGGCGTTTAGTGTCTCCGTGCAACTCGCGGCGACTGCAGAATCAGTTCCTGGACTTGGCTCTCTTCTTGGGCTGACACTACAGTTACTTGTTCCCTGTCTTGGTATTTAAGCCCCTGTAGAAAGGATGGTATTTGACCCATCATTCATCTAAGAGAGGAAGAAATCTATCCAAAATCAATGCAGCTGTTTTCAACCACGATACAACTCCTTGTGATTTTGTACCTCTGGAATGTATTAAAGGGACACGGAAAATAACTTGGAACACGTGTTCTAATAATTAGAAATCCAATGCGGTATTATTTTGTTTGAGCCAATATCATTCGGGGGCAGTATCTGTCTTGACGATGGTTAAATCGAACTCATGCTTGATTCCGATTTTCTCTGCAATCTTCAAGATAAACCTACGTCGACTCCCATAGGTGGCATCAAAGAGTATTATTGCAGGGAGTACCCAAAACATGACGATAATGGGTAAGATGAACAGAAAGATGACAGCGGAGTAGTGTACTTGGCTACCGTATTCATTGAGAAAATCAAAGGTAAATTGATACAATGAAAGAATGACACTTATTCCAGCATAACCTTTCAAGAAGGACAAATACCACTTGCCAACACCTTGAAGATCAATCGAGGCGGATACATTCCCTACGTCTCCCTTATTCAGTGCAACAATTCCAGAATCATAGATTATCCAAGCAGCTGAAAAGAGTGCAAAAGCAGGAACTTGTAAAATGGCACCCAAGTTGAAGAATAGGAACATGATGCCACTCCATTGAAGATAGTAATCTTGAAACAGTGGTAAAGTCATGATGGCAGGATTAAATATCAAACTCAATGTGAAATTGGTCGCCATCAATGCTGGAAAGAATCCCATAAACGTGCTTTTGAATTTCTCTGGAGGTTCTTCCTCGTGTATAGCAAATATGTGATGTTTCCCAATGACCTTCTTATAGCCCCAGAGGAAGAGTGGTGCTAGAACAAATCCGATCAATGTTCCAAGTATTGCATATACAGAAAAAGAAAAAACTACCCAACCTGCGTTGCTAGTGATACCAAATAATATTGACAATGGCATAATCGCTAGTATGGCAATGAGAAGTGGTCTTGTGTATTTCAATTTAATCCCTCAAAGAATTTCAGCGAGTCTGTTGTTACCGAAATATCCATGCTGTACCTTATATTTGTGATGAATTATAATACAACAGCACAGTTCTCCTATAAGAGAGCCTGCAGCTCTTCAAGGAACCTATTGGCTTGTTTCGCCCCAAGTTCCCAGAATGCAGGGTCGTTAATATCGAAACCAAATTCCAGAAGACTGTCTCTTACGCTCTTTGTGCCACCTCTACTTAGTAGGTTTCTGAACCTACTCTTGAATGCATCACCTTCTTCTTTGTAAACCTCATAGAGGGCGAACACTAGCATTTGAGCAAAGGAGTATGAGTAGTTGTAGAATCTGTAGTTTGGCATGAAATGATGAGGAATGCGAGCCCATTCGAATTCCATGTAATCATTCCACTCAACACGATCTGCAAAGATACGCTTCTTGGCAGCATTCCATAGATTACTTGCAGTTTCAGCATCGATTAATTTTCCTTCTGCAATCGCAGTGTAAACGCTCTTCTCGAATAGTGCACGGAGTCCGACATAATAGACTACGTAGGTGTAATTACTCAATACTTGAGTAAGAATCTCTATTTTCTGTTCTTTGGATTCAGACATCGAGAGGATTTTATCTGTGAGTAGAAGTTCTCCGAAGATAGAGCCCATCTCAGCAAGACATGCTGATGAGCTCCAATTTAATGGAGCTTGCGCATGATAGGTAACATGTCCTTGAACAGCATGCCCTAATTCGTGTGCAAGGGTATAGAGGTCATTCATTGTTTCGTTATACGAAGTGAAGACAAAGGAGCTCTTTACTTTACCATGTCGAGCGCAGAAGGCCCCAGAGGTTTTTCCTGTACGATTAGCAGAGTCAATTCGCTCATTGACAAACATATTTTCAACTACGGTTCCAAATTCGGGATCATAAGACCCAAATGCATCAACCACTATTGTCCTTGCGTCTTCCCAACTAAAATGCCAAACTGGATTATCAGAAGATGGAGCCATGACGTCATGTCCTTCGATCGTTTCGATACCCATTATCTTCGATTTAAATGTCAAAAATTCCCTAAATTTGTCTGAGGTGTTTTCGATTGCAGACAGTAGGGCGTTGATTGCTTCTTCATCTACATCCTGATCAAGTAAACTTTGAGTCATTGGAGAAGGGTGACCTCTAAGTTTAGACATTGCCAGATGGTCCGCACAAATAGACCTGAGTGCAAGCGCATGAAGCAACTTGTCGTCGGAGTAACTTTTGTAGAGGGTTTCTGTTGCCATACGTCGAATATCACGATCTGGATTCATCCGTAATGCGCTTAGCTGGTTATATGTAAGAGTCTTCATCTCACCGTCCATCTCAACCTCAAAGGTCTTCTCAGAAACCCATGATGAACGGAGTTGAGAGAACAATCGAATCCCGTTCAAATCTTTCTGGATGATGGCTTTCTCTTCACCCTCAGAAAGATGATACTTTGAAGCGTTATGAAGTCGTTCAAGATAATGCTTGAACTCAGAGAGCACAGGCTCCTGAATCATCTCTGGTTTCTCAGAGAGGAGTTTACCAAGATTAAGATCAATGGATTTCAATGTCTGTCCAATCTTACTCATAGTTTGGCGAGACCACCCATTGATTTGACCGGATTCTTTGTTTGTTGTATCAGCACTAAATCGTAACTTACCATAATTTATGGCATCATTAGATTCAACATTAAAATTCTGACGTGAAACAAGCATCTCTTTGATGTCTGTTGCGGACATTGATGAAATCCGATTACTATATTGATCTCTAAAAGCTTCAGCCTTAGTGATCATTGAGTCCAACAATTCTTTTACCTTATCAGCTGGAGCTCCATCAACCAGTGCTGACAAGTCCCAAGATCTCTCTGATTGTGTCATCGTAATACCCAATTTGACTCATGAAAATCCCCCATAAAAGAACTAGTCTTTGAACGTATGAGCGAAGAGGTTGAGTTAAATTGGCAATGGTTTCGTGAAAACTCATGTTCACCACCCGGTATGATCTTCACATCCATTCTTCTTATTCGGATGGTAGTGATGATATAATCGATATCGTTCGTAGAGCGAACATGATGCATTTTGAAACGATTGCTATCACAGATCATTTCTGGCCATCAAGGGGTTCTCAAAGAGGAGGAAAGAACATCATTGAGAACCGCCGCCTCGATATCGAAACTGCAAGAATTGATTATCCGAAAGTAATGATTCTTGACGGAGTAGAAGTAGATATTCAATCCAATGGAAGTCTTGCACCAGTTGCTGGGGGACTTGAACAATTCGAAATCTTAATTGGATCCTTTCATTGGATGTCAGATTCAAGAACCTGGGCATCAGCACTCATCAAAGCACTTGAGAAACCAAAGTTCCAGATATTGGGTCACTGGGATGGATACCTATCGTCGTATCAGGAAGAGGACGGTCGCACAGTTGCAGAAGCTCTAGCAGGCACAGGGATTGCAATCGAACTAAGTGGAAGGTACCCGTCAGAACAAACAGGATTTTTGGAGATGGCTAGAGACTGTGGATGTATCTTCGCTCTTTGCAGTGATTCTCATTCGGTTGAAACCGTAGGTCAACTAGACTACCAACGTAAATTAGCATCAGATTTCGATCTTGAGCTTGCTGAACCTAGTGCTTTGCTTGCCCTAAAATCACCATAAAGGAATAGTCGGAATCCTTTTTTCTCACCAAGTATAGAGAAACTCATTGGAGACAATTATAGATGACAAAGAAACTACTTTTTCCTTCTGAAGAATGGATAGAGAAATACGTTGAGGTCCTCAACAACAATCCCAGGTACGAGGACGCAGCCAAAACTTGGGAGGGCGATTTTGTATTCCAGATTAATGCAGATGGTGAAACTATCAAGGAAGATGTCAGATTTTACATAGACCTCTGGCATGGAAAGTGCAGATCCGCAAAAATGGCCGGACCAGATGATACGGCTGAGTTCACCTATTCTGGATCCCTTAAGAATTGGAAATTACTCTTTGATGGTAAGATAGACCCAATTAAGGGAATCATGGCTCGAAAATTCAAGTTAGATGGTGACATGGGTAAAGTGATGCGTTATACAAAGGCAGCACTGGAACTCGTAGCAACCACCAGAGAGATTCCTATCAAGTATTTAGACGAGGAATAGTCCGCACTGAGACTTAAATCGCAGCATGTAAATTGGAGTAGCTATGGCTCGCATTCACACCGAACTCAGCGATATAGTAGGAATTGAACACCCCATATTTCAAGGAGGTATGGGACCCTACAAAACAGAATCACTGGCAATTGCAGTTTCAAATGCAGGAGCTCTCGGAGTGATTAGCACCATTGGTATGGCTGCAACTTTGCTTCCAGACGCAGCACCAGTTGATGCTCTTCGTTTATTCGGCACAGACCCACCTCCTGTAATTCTGCGGAAATCAATAGAAGCAGTCACAAAGAATACAAAATCTTCGGATGGTGTGTTTGGAGTCAATATTCCAGTGGCGTCAGAGTTCATTCTTGCATCTGAGATGTTTTTCAAAGAAACTGTAGAAGCATGTGAGTCAGATTCTGATACCGAGCGGTCTCTAAGAGTTGTTGTTACCTCGGCGGGTAATCCAAAACCTTGGGCAGTCGTTAAGAAACACGGATTCGTTTGGGTACATGTTGTGCCTTCTGTATATCATGCAAAAAAGGCAGAAGCAGCAGGGGCAGATATCATCGTCGCATCTGGACATGAAGGTGGAGCTCATGTCAGTTGGGAGCCCGTCCATTCCATGGTACTGGTTCCAGCAGTAGCAAAAGCAGTCAATGTACCAGTAGTTGGCGCAGGTGGATTTTGTGATGGAGCAGGACTTGCTGCAGCGCTATGCCTAGGAGCTGTAGGAGTACAGATGGGAACTCGATTGATTGCAACGAAGGAGAGCGATTTTGAACCAACTTGGAAACAAGCAATCATCGAGCGAGAAGAACGGAACACACTCGTCGGGAGAGGTCTCTTTGGTCCGATGAGATTCCTTAGAAATGAGAGAGCAGAAGATATAGTGAAACGAACATTGAAAGACATCCCCAACTTTTTCCTTGGTGAGCCTCTTGACTCGAACGAAGAAATTCTAGAACTTGAAAGAACTGGTTTCGATGACATGATCAATGGCAAGTCTGATACTGCTCTGATGTTTGGTGGTGAGGTGGTAGGTAGGATAGATGATATTCCAACAACAGAAGACCTTATTCAAAGTGTAATCAAAGAAGCATCAGAGATTCTGAAAACGGTGCCTGAAGATGCTTTGAACAGTTGAATCTCATCTGGCAGAGCAAATAAGAGGGAGATATACAATCACTCAGCTATATCGACAAGTGATTAGGAGTAATAGATATGGTTTGGTGGTTTGCAATACCTAAGATTGTATTTGGTGATGATGCACTACTGGAACTTGAACAGCTAAAAGGAAAGAAAGCCCTGATTATTACAGACAGGGTCATCAATGAATTAGGACTTGCTGAGAAGGTTTCTGACCTGTTGTGTGAAAATCAATGGGAAACAGCGATTTGGGATGGTGCAGTACCAGACCCAAAGGTGTCAACAGTGAAAGAAGCAGCAAATGCTTTGACACGAGTTGGTGCTGATTGGATAATAGCTGTTGGCGGTGGGAGTGTTATAGACACTGCAAAAGCGGCCTGGGTTCTTTACGAGAGACCCGATGTGAAGCTGGATGCACTCACACCTTTTGATGAATTGGGGCTTAGAGCTAAGGCGAGGCTCATCTGCATCCCAACAACCACAGGAACTGGATCAGAAGCTACTAAGGCAATTGTGATACGTGATGATGAAACTGGTAGAAAATTCGCAACCATTAATCCCGAGTTAACACCGGATATTGCAATTCTAGATCCTGAATTCGTAGTAGGGCTACCAAAAGAACTCACAGCATATACAGGAATGGATGCACTGACTCATGCTGTTGAAGGATACGTGTCAGTTTGGAAGAATGATTTCTCAGATGGAAGCTCATTGCAAGCTGTGAAGATGGTTTTCGAGTGGCTACCAAAATCATTAGAGGATCTTTCAGACTTGGAAGCACGAGAGAAGATGCAAGTTGCAGCCTGCCTTGCGGGGATGTCCTTCGGTAATTCACAAGCTGCCCTAGCACACTCACTGGGACACAGTATGGGATCGGTTCTCAGAACGCATCATGGACTTTCAGTTGGGATGGCCCTGCCATACACTATCGAATTCAATTGCACGGAGAGTGAAGAAGCAGCATCTCAATATTCAGAGCTAGCTGGGCTTCTTGGAATTAAAGAGAAAGATAACGTGAAGACCTCAATGAAGTTTGCAACAGCTATTCGAGAATTAATGACAAAGGTTGGAAGTCCCACTAGTTTCAAAGAGGCAGGTGTCAAGAAGAAAGACTTTGATGATGGCTTAGAAAAACTCGTGGAGTTTGCCATGATGGATTCCAGCTTGACCATGAATCCACGGAATACAGATAGCAATGAGATTCGGAAATTGTACGAGTACATGTTTGAAGGCAAAATAGTAGATTTCTAAGGAGGTTTTGGAATGAATGGGTACAGAGGGAAAATCCTCAAAGTGGATCTAACATCAGGGACTACAACTGTTGAATCTCTAGATGAAAATCTGCTGAAGCAATTCATCGGAGGAGCAGGTCTTGGAGCTCGACTTCTCTATGACATGATCGATGGCAATACAGACCCATTGGGTCCTAATAATCCTTTGATGATACTGACTGGACCATTCACGGGAACATTTGTCCCTACAAGTGGAAAGTCAACTTTTTGCTCGAGGTCTCCAAAGACGGGATTATTCGGATACAGTACTGTTGGAGGTCATTTTGGAGCGGACCTGAAATTTGCGGGCTATGACGCAATCATCATCACTGGAACAGCCAAAAAACCGTGCTATTTACTCATTGAAGACTCGGATGTTGAGATTCGAGATGCATCTCACCTATGGAATAAGGATACTGAAGAAACATGGGAGATGCTGAAAAAGGAAACTGGTCATAAGAACGCAGGAATTGCCCGCATTGGAATAGCAGGTGAGAATCTAGTCAAGTATGCAAGTATCCTTGTTGACCATTACCGAGCTGCAGGTAGGACTGGGCAGGGTGCAGTCATGGGCTCAAAGAAACTCAAAGCTATTGTAATTCACGGGTCAGACAGGAAGGTCCCAGTTGCAGATGATGCAGAATTACGAAAAACTGCTTCTGAACTCAATGAGGCTTTCAAAGATGATCCAACATTTCGAATGTATTCAGACCTTGGTACTTCAGGATATACTGACATGGCCAGCATGATGTATGGCTCGTTCCCAGCTGGATACTACACTGTAGGCGAATTCGACACGTACAATCTCAGTGGCACCACAGTCAAAGAAACCATACTTGTTGGAAAGAGTGCGTGCTACAGGTGTCCAATTGGTTGTGGAAGGATAGTTGAGATTCCAGATGGGAAATATAAGATGGGTAAGTTTGCAGGACCCGAACTTGAGGTAACAGGTACAGTTGGATCACTAATTCTCAATAATGATGCAGCATCAGTTGCTTATGCAAACAAGATAATCGACCTTCTTGGATTTGATACGATATCTGGCGGCAATGTGATTGCGTTTGCTTACTATCTGTTCAAAGAGGGGAAAATCACTGCTGACGATATTGACGGTATAACTCCTGAATGGGGCGAAGTCGAATCAGCCATTACTTTTGCAGAAAAGATAGCTAAGCGAGAAGGAATCGGAGACCTCATGGCAGAAGGTGCTCGTGAATTTGGGGAGAAGTTTGGTTGTGCAGATCTTGCCGTTCAAGTAAATGGACTCGAATTTCCACAGCATGACCCAAGAGGTTTCTCAGGATTGGCTGTTGGATATGCAACTTCACCACGAGGAGCATGCCATATGAGTGCGGATATGTACAATGTGCAGATGGGACAACCTAACGAAGCATTTGACATTGAGAGTGAGGATAGGTTTGTCAATGAAGCCGATATTGTTGCTAAACATCAAAATTTCAGAGCTCTGACTAACTCTGCGGTGATATGCAATTTCTATCCTCTAAATGGAGAAGAATTAACGAATTTCATGAACCTTGTGACAGGGTGGAACTTACCAGTTGAGGACATCGTTGTCACTGGTGAAAGAATCTTCACAATGATGCGTCTTCTCAACCTCAAACTTGGATATGATACTTCTAATGAGATATTGCCTGAAATGATTACTAGACCTCTAGAGGGACCAACTGAGGGTCATGTGCCTAACATTGAAGAACAGCTAACAACATGGTATGAATTCCGAGGATGGGATAGAAAGAGTGGGAAACCACCAGTAGAAAAGCTAAAAGCTCTCGGACTTGATGGTTTCAAATGAACTCAGAGATTTGCATTTGGAATCTCTTTCACGATTGAAATGAGAAGATCATAGACTGTTCCAACTGTAGATATCTTGACCTTTTCATCCGGAGTATGTAGATACTTCATGAAAGGACCAATTGCGACCATTTGCATCCCTGGTAACTTTGAACCAATAATGCCGCACTCCAATCCAGCATGAATTGCAGATATCTTAATCTCCTCGTCAACAAACTTCTGATATTCAGAACTAATGAAGGCCGTGAAGGGACTTTCCGGCTCAGGTTTCCATCCAGGATATGCAGTCTTCTGAATGACCTCCCATCCTGTCAACTGACCTATAGTAGCTAGTTTCTTTCTAAATACATCAAGTTCAGTATCAACACTACTTCGAGTGCTCATTTGCACCCTCATCTCTGAATCATTAGTTTCAACAATGGCAACATTGTTGGAGGTTTCAACAAGACCAGCAATAGCAGGTGAGAATGCAATGGGACCCTGATGAAGGAGATAGATCGACTGGATTATTTTCTTTGACTCCTCTAGCGAGAACGCAGGTTCTGGAGAGGATTTCTCCCAGCTAATCTGAATATCAGGCTCAAGTTCTATGAAATATGTGAGAATCTCATCTCGCGCTTTCTCCAGAAGCTCCTCAGTTCGCGATGATTTTCCAGTTTCAACTGCGAAATTAGTAGTAGCTTCACGGGTAATTGCGTTATGCTTGCTCCCTCCATTCCATCTGCATAGATGAACATTCAGCTCGTCTACAATAGGTGTGAGGATTTGTGCAATCATCTTGTTTGCGTTTCCACGATGCTTGTGAATATCTACACCAGAGTGACCACCAAAAAGGCCAGCAACGACTAGTTCGTAGAATGTAGCATCCCCAGTAACATCATTGGCCTGCAAAGTCTTCTTGAAGGTTGTATCACCACCACCGGCAGACCCGATTGTTATTCGTCCTATGTCTCCAGAATCTATGTTAACTAAGAGTCTACTATCAATTACCAGCTTATCGGTATCCAGAGCGAAAGCACCTGTCAACCCAGTTTCTTCATCAACTGTAATGAGGATCTCTAATGGACCTGATTTAAGATTAGGATCTAAAAGGACTGCAAGTGCAATTGAGGTTCCAATAGCATTGTCGGCTCCAAGGGTTGTACCATCTGCATCAACCCACTCACCATTTACTTGAATTTGAACAGGAATTGGATCGTTATCAAAGTCAAATCCCTCAGGGCGATCAGTTTCACAGACCATATCCATATGTCCTTGGAAGAGCAATGATGGAACTGACTCCATACCAGAAGAAGCAGGTCTCTTGACAAGGATATTTCCAACATCATCCTCTTGGAGTGATATTTCGATACCCAAAGATTTGGCTCGTTCAGGTATCCACGATTTCAATTTCGCTCTGATTTTTTCTTCCTTCTTGGATTCACGGGGTGTCACCGAGAAGACATGTTCAAAAATTTCCCAAACAACTTTGGGCTCTAGACTCTCAAGAACCATTCAAAAAACCTCTTACTACTCTGAGCAGACCAAATTCGACACTATAAGCTTTTGTCAATAGACAGACAAGTTTTCAGCTGGCTATTAATATTCAAGAAGGTAAACCTCTGAAATGTGATTTTGTAGGATATGATGTCCTACGACTTCACAATACATAGGAAAAACTGCTCTCGGTAGATTCAAGAGTCAGATTGTTAGGTTAGAGTAGGAAGGTGAAACACGTGAAAGAGGGAATTGGTACACCACTATTATCACCAACATATCCGGGACCACCATACCATTATGTTGACGCAAAGGTATTCCTTGCATTGTTCACTCCGACTGAGGAATCAATCAGAGCACTACTTCCAGAGCCTTTACGACCATCACAGATGCCACTTGCAGGTATACTCGTGGGAGAAATGCCGTGTAAGGAAACAGGTACATTCATGGAAGCTGGGATGTTAATACAATGTCTCTTTGACAATCCAGAAACTAAGGAAGAAGAAGTGGGAGTATACTTTGCTTACAACTACGTAGATACGGATGTTGCCCAAGCAGCTGGTAGAGAGATTTGGGGATATCCCAGAAAACTGGCAGATATTTCTCTGGATTGGAAAGGTGATACTCTAACTGGAACAGCAAAGCGTGATGGTGTAACGCTACTCAAAGCAACCTGTACCTTGGACGATGAAGGGGAATGGATGGATAGTGGTCCAAATATCAATCTCAAAATGATTCCAAGTGTTACTGGAGAGGGATATGAGATGGCAGTTTTCACTGCGGCATATCTCACCTATGACACCAGGAATGGACGCTCGGGAGATGTTGAGGTGGAATTCAATAACGGACCGCGAGATGATTTCAGCAAGATTCAGGTTGAAAGTAGCTTCATTGGACAATATTTCGATTGCGACATACTACTTCCTGCAGGCAAGAATGTGGGAGAGGTCAAGCTCTAATCACATGTATTCAGTAGCTTCAATGGTCTGAAGTTTCTTACCAGCCTTTCCGATATAGGACCTCATGATCTGGATGCATATCAAGGCAAAGAGAGGTACAGTAAGGTATGTGTACAGCGGGCTAAAGAACATACCAAGAGCCAGCATCAACCCAAGTCCTGAGAATCCAATCAGATTAGGTAGAAGATGCGCACGAGCCATAGACCACATACTCCGGATTGGCATCTGAACTGCAGACCCTCGTTGTCTGCTTATTTTTCGCTCAGCTTTGAAATCCCCACCCGTAGCAGCAGAATACGAAGCAATTCCACCAGAGGCTACTGTGAGAAACATATTAGAGATTATTAGTGCAGGAATGAAAATCCACAGCGAAGGTTGCACAATAATGACAATAACTGACGCGACACTTGTAGCAATCAAAGTGAATGGTACTGCACTGAATACCTTCCCCTTTACATAATCAGTAAGACTCGCGGGAGCAAGCTGGAGGTTCATCAGGTTCTTCCCTTCATAGACTAACTCATAGCCCGCAAAATAAACACCATATGAAACCGCAAACGGGACCATTGCATACATGATAATGAATGGGGTGAATCCAAAGAGATCTCCACCTGGAGCTAATAGGAAGATGAACATAAAGAGCACCATTCGTAATGGACCCACAAGATAATTGGCCAGAACCCTACCTTCCCTACGCACAGATGCTGTGTTGTACCACATTGAGGTGCTTGTAGTTGCGCTCATCTTAATGAGTGGGTAGTCAGAGGGATTCCAGGTAGTATGTGCGATTGTGATTACTTCCTTAGATGATCTCTTTGAACCACTTGCAAGCCATCCACTGTAGTGAGCTACTTCACTGAAGTGAGCATTTGCATAGATGAGGAAAGCTGGAATAATCAAGAACAGAATTGCCAGTAGGATATCTGTAATGCTGATTGGGAGACCCACTATCAGTCTTAGAGAAACTGCATTCATTGCCCCACCAGGACTAAAGTCAGAGGATAAACCAATCATTTGCGCAATATCGATTAATACTGAGAAGATTTCTGAAAAGCCACCATCAGAGGTCATGATAGAGAAGTAATAGAAAGTCCCGAATAGAATACCAGCAGCTGTTCCAAAGAACCAGCCAATCTGTTTCAGTCTACGTCGTCCTGCAAGAAATCGGGATATCGCCAGACCAATCAATCCACCTACCGAAACACCAAGGGTGACATTCGCCAATAGCATTGCAATAAAGATTGGAATGGAGAGTAATGCAATAGCTGAACCAGAAGCGATAGCAAATCCAATGACAATTGGGGTTCCAATTATGAGATAAATCATAGCATTATAGAAAATGATTACAATCGTTTTTTCCAGAAATAGCGTCTTCAAACTGATGGGCATGATCATCAGGTATTCCATTCTTGAAGAGTTAGCTACTGTTGACACGCTAATAGCGATAGAACCCATGAATGACATAATAACAATGAAATTGAAGATGGTAGAACCAAACTCGATATTATCAGCAATAACTGCTCGGAAGAATTCCCAACCGAGTAAATCAGCCATGAAGACAATTCCCCACAGGATAACTACCACAATGAGGGCTGCTGCAAAATAACGAAAGTACCTACGAAAAACACTACGCCTCTCGGACCTTTTCCCTTCTACATTCTTTATCCTAATTGTCCCTGCAAGATCATGTTTCAACAGGATAAGTAGGTCTGAAATCAAGAATCTTCACCAAGAAATGCTGCAATCCGTTGCATGTCAGGACCCCCAGTCAGGTCCAAGAATATATCCTCTAGAGACTGTTCTCCTTTTGCTTGTAGTCTCAACTCAGCCATTGTTCCTTCTGCTATCAATTTCCCGTCATTAATAATACCGATACGATCACACATCCGCTCGGCAATTTCAAGTACGTGTGTACTCATCAGAATTGTAGTGCCACGGTCACGGAGACCATTGAGTATCTCTTTGATAGTAGCGGCACCTCGCGGATCAATACCAGCCTGTACTTCATCAAGAATCAATATCTTGGGAGTATGAATGAGAGCTGCGACGAGACCTATCTTTCTAGACATACCTTTGGAGTATGTTTCTATTAGGTCATCACTTGCATCTTTGATATCAAGTAGAGTTAGAAGCTCGTCTATCTCCTCATCTCTCTCAGCACCTCGAGGAACCTTCCATATGTCACCGACATAATTGATGTATTCCCAGCCAGTTAACCTCTCGGGTAAAACTGCTTCCTCTGGAACATACCCCATGTATCGTTTTGCCTCAACGATATTCTCCTGAACATCAAATCCATTGATTCGAGCTGTGCCCGTTGTAGGTTTCAGAAGACCAAGGAGCATCTTCATGGTTGTACTCTTCCCTGAACCATTGGGACCAAGAAGACCGTAAATCTCACCAGGGTTGACCTGAAAGGAGAGATTATCAACGGCGGTGAATTCGCTAAAATTTCTAGTCAGCTCTACTGATTCAATCATATATATCACTTGGAAATCCTAACTGAAGAAATTAAAGCCTTGTCATCAAAGAGAAAGTCAGAGTCTATGAGGAAACTCTAGCCAAGTTTCCCATTGCCAAACCATAATAAGCAAGATTGGAAACGACCCATTCCGTACCCTAGGTGGCTTGTGTATGAAAACAGTTGATGAAACTCCCACCGCATCTACTGAAGAATCCAGAGAATCACCCGAATACGTCAGGACAAGCCTGGCTGCTGCAATGACTATGGGTAAAATTCCTGGGAAGTTCTATCGAGATGCCAAACTCTATTGTATCAATATTCTTTTGACATACGACGAAGGCTGTCATGCAAAGTGTGCTTACTGTGGGCTTTCGGGATCTCGAGAAACTGAATCGGAATGGTCAGATAGTAGCTTTATCCGTGTGGATTGGCCAATTTTCTCAGTTGAAGATATCAAAACTGCACTGACCGATGGGACATGTCCTCATGTTGAACGTGCCTGTATCTCAATGATAACACTCGGCAACGCGCGAGAGGATTGTATCTCGGTTGTTTCAGAGCTAAGCGAAGTAATTCCAAGGATTTCCGTCCTCATCACACCCACAATCATCAACAAGGACTGGTTAGTACGTGCGAAGGAAGCAGGTGCAGACAAAGTTGGTATTGCAGTCGATGCTGCGACAGAGGAGATATTCGATAAGGTTCGAGGAAAGGATGTCAAGGGACCCCACAAATGGGACAAATACTGGCAAACCGTGGAAGAATCTGTCGAAGTATTTGGAAGAGAGAACTCGGGCATCCATCTTATAGTCGGTATTGGTGAAACCGAGAAAGAGATTCTAGCAACAATTCAAAGGGCACAAGACTTGGGTGCGAGGACTCATTTGTTCTCATTCTTTCCTGAAGAGGGATCAGTTATGGAGGACACCCCTCAGCCACCTATCGGTAGTTACAGGAGAGTTCAACTTGCGCGATACATCATTAATTACGACCTTGGATCATTCCACAATATGAAGTTCAATCATCTCGGACAATTAACCGATTTTGGTTTGTCAAAAGAGGAATACGAGAAAGTTCTCACAATTGGTGAGGCATTCATGACTTCAGGATGTAAAGGAAGTACAATAGATAATGCATGCAACCGACCAATGGGTAATTGTACTCCTTTTCAAGCATCAATTGGTCACTGGCGTAACTTCCCAATATTACCAAACGAGGATGACATGAGCAAGATTCGAACCCAGCTCAATGACTATTCTCTTACCTATGAGGTGGATGAATCTTATTTTGACGACAATTGATGAATTGATTCAGAACTGCTTCAATTTGCCTGAAGATGAGTTAGGACCACTCTTTGAGAAAGCCTATAGAGCCTCTAGAGAAGAATATTCAGACAAGATGGCTTTCTATGCCCCGGGAATGGTTCACTATGAAACAGAGTTTCACGATGCAACAAATCCATACAGATTCCCGAGTATCTCAGTAACTGGGAAAGGATGTGCACTCAATTGCGAACACTGCAACGCAAGTCTTCTTGATCCAATGATTCCAGCATCAACACCGGATGCTCTGTGGAAAGTTTTCAACGATATCAAAGAGAAAGGTGGGAGTGGCTGTTTGATCAGCGGTGGTGCAACTCCTAAAGGCGATACTCCACTCATGGAATTTATTCCGACTATAAAGAGAGCGAAGGATAGCCTAGACCTAGATATTGTAGTTCATACTGGAGTTGTATATCCAGAAACGGCTAAGGCGTTGGGTGAAGCGGGTATTGATGGTGCGATGTTAGACATCATCGGGTCAGACGAAACTCTTCGTGAAATCTATCATCTTGACAAATCTGTTGATATTTTCGATGAATCAATGTCCTATCTCGAAGAACATGGAGTACCCTATATGCCGCACATCATTGCAGGACTTCATTATGGAGAGTTGATTGGAGAGGCAAAAGCAATCGAGATGATTGCGAAACATGAACCAAATTCTGTGGTTGTTGTGGCATTCATGCCCTTGGATCAAACTCCAATGCACGATGTAACTCCTGCGAGTCCGATGGATATTGCTCGGGTAATTCTAGCAACTAGACTGGCAATTCCAAAGAAACCATTGATTTTAGGTTGCGCTCGACCCCTTGGAGCTCATAGAAGAGAAACGGATAGACTGGCAATTGATGCAGGAGTCAATGGAATTGCATATCCATCGGATGAAGGATATGAATATGCTGAAGGAAAGGGATTCAAACTATCCTTTGCGGATCAATGTTGCTCACTTATTGAGCGTGTACTATGAAACTAGGTGACCGAAGAATTGAGTGATTGGCGACTACTTGACACAGGTGTTCTCACTGGAGCAGAGAATATGGCCTTAGATGATGCAATTCTGGAGTGTCGTGCTGAGATGCAGACACCCAACACTCTGAGGTTTCTCCAGTTCAAACCATCTACTGTATTAGTAGGATATCACCAATCTGTAGAACAAGAAGTGCGGGTTCCATTCTGTTCGGACAATGGTGTTGAAGTCAATCGAAGGATAACTGGGGGCGGCACAATTCTCTTCACACCAACCTGTCTAGGATGGGAGATATTTGCAGACAAGACCGCTCAAGGCTTGAATGATTTAAGGAAAGACCTAGGAAAACTTGCCCAATTCATATCTGACGGAGCTATTCGCGGTTTGAAAAAACTCGGAGTTGAAGCAGAGTTCAGACCTAAAAATGACATTGAAGTAAATGGGAGAAAGATATCTGGTACAGGAGGAACGGAACGTGGAGATTCCTTCATGTATCAGGGAACATTGCTTATTGATTTCGACATAGATTTGATGCTTCGTTCATTGAGGATACCAGTTGAGAAACTAAAGGATAAAGAGATTGAAAGTGTGAAGGAGAGGGTCACATGTCTCAAATGGGAACTCGGGTATGTTCCACCTCTGGATGATATAAAGAAAGCATTCAAAGAGGGTTTTGAAGAGATCATTGGAAGCAATCTCACTCCAGGAGATTTACTTCCAGTTGAAGAAGATATGTTCCAGAAACGTCTTCCATATTTTAAATCAAATGAATGGATAGACATGGTCAGAAGGCCAGCGAATACTGCGGGACAAGTCAGTGCTATGAAGAAGACACCAGGCGGATTGATTAGAGTATCAGCAGCACTTGATGTCCCTGGAAAGTACATAATTAGCTCATTCATCACAGGGGATTTCCAGGTGTTCCCACAGAGAGCGATAATGGATCTCGAAGCACGACTGAAGGATGTGTCAACAGATGAAGAATCAATCAGTAGAGCTGTTCATGATTTCTTCAAAGAAACTGGCACCAGAGTATTCGGGGTGGAGCCTGATGATTTTATCGAGCTGATCCTTGAAGCTGTGAAGAAAACTGCGTTCGTGGAGTATGGTGTTTCCTTAGAAGATTCAAATCACCTGATGACTGTGAATTTCATGCCAGATAATCTTGACAAACAGATCTTTGATTACATTCTACTTCCCTATTGTGCAAAATTAGTAGATTGTGACTACAGGTGGGTTGAGGGTTGCACAATATGTGGAAAATGCTCAACAAGCGATGTCTATGAACAAGTTCAGAACATGGGTGTACCAGTTCGGACTATTCAGAGCTTTGAACATCTGATGGACACAATCCAAGAGTTCAAAGAAAAGGGTGCAAGAGGATACATTGGTTCTTGCTGTGAGGCATTCAAGAGCAAGCATCATGATGACTTCGTTGAAACTGGAGTACCAATGCTCCTAGTTGACTTGGACGATTCAACTTGTTATGATCTCGGAAAAGAACAAGATGCCTATGCAGGAGATTTCGAGGGTCAGACAGTTCTTAAGAACGACCTCTTTATGCACGTCATTCAGACAATGTGGGATAGGAAGAATCTGAAGGCGGAGATTGATGACAAATAAAGAATATGATGTCATTGTGGTAGGTGGAGGGCCGGCAGGTTCGGCAACTGCGATTTGCTGTGCACAAGCTGGGAAAGAGGTTCTACTAGTCGAAAAAGACTCTCGAAACAGATACAAATCCTGCGGTGGGGTTCTCCCGCTTGTTGCTCCGGAAACAGTGGAAGATATAGTCGGAGAATCTATTCCTGATGATGTTAGAGCTGAACCATCCACCCTTGGATTGTACTATGTTCCTCCCAGTGGAAGAGCAAACAGTGGTAGAGTCAAGAATTATACTATACACAATATCGAACGAGCACCATTCGATCAGTGGTTACGTGATTTAGCTTCTGAAGCCGGAGTTGTGGTGAAACATGATTCCAAGTGTGTAGATTTTGGAAAAACAGACCAGTATAAAGTCGCAATTGATTCAGAAGAAGGACAGTCGGTTGTGCACTCAGATTTCCTTGTTGGGGCAGATGGAGTTCGGTCTTCAGTTCGAGGAAAGATGTTGCCATCCAGTATCACCCCAGTAATGATTGTTGAACAAGAATATTGGAAAACCTCTGGTGATTTTGAGGATTGCTTCTATGGTTTCTTTAGAGAAGATGTTTCAATTTCGTATGCGTATCTAATCCCCAAAGCTGATTCATTGATTCTCGGACTTGGAGCTGTGCCACATCAAGAACCAAATGTTTCTCAGCTCTTGAAACGGTTCAGAGGATGGTTGGTAGATGAATTCTCCTTTGTTCAAAAACAACTGCTCAAAAAAGAGGCTTGGTCGATACCCTTCGGATATTTCATTCCAGGTGAAGGTAACATGCTGCTAGTTGGAGATGCTGCAGGTCTATGTAATCCGCTCTCAGGGGAAGGTATCAGATTAGCGGTTGAAAGTGGAGAGGCTGCAGCCACTTCGATCACGTCCGCGAACAAAGAACGAGAACCAGCTCAAAACTATGCAAGGGATGTGCAAGGACTAGCAGATATGATTAAAGAACTCAATGAGTTTGTTAGAACAGTTGATGACGAAGGCCGTGAGAAATTCGTTCAAGCAGAATTGATGCGAAGAACGTAGGATAGATTCTTCATTAAGGGATGCCAAAAACAGAATGCGTGGATAAAGAAAGTAAATTGAGGTTCAATTATGAAAGAAGAGTCCTTTCGTGTTCGAGCTCCTGGGAGAGTATGCTTGTTTGGTGAGCATAGTGATTATCTCGGACTAAACGTGATTGCTGCCTCAATTGACATGTCAATACAGATTGTTTGCACTCCACGACAAGATGATACTGTGAACATATTCTATACGGATCTTAACGAGCGTGATTCTTTCTCATTAGATTCTGAAATCCAATATCGAAACAAGAGAGATTACGTCAGAAGTGCTTTCAATGTGATGATGCGAAAGAAAATAGTCCTGAATCGCGGTGCGAATCTCAGGATTGCTGGTAATATTCCACATGCTGCAGGACTCTCAAGCTCATCTGCACTAACTGTAGGAGCTGTAATGGTAATATCTCAACTATCACGAACAAAGATGACTCCAGAAGAGATTGCGCTAACTGCGTATGATGCAGAAGTTGGAGAGTTTGGAGAGAGTGGCGGAACCATGGACCATTATGCTTCAGCTGTTGGTGGAATAATCCATGTAGATATGGCGAGTGGTCATGTTACGCAGCTTCCTGCAAAACTCGGATCGATCATCATTGGAGATTCAGGGGAAAAGAAGAAAGATACCGTTGGAGACCTTCGATATATTCGAACAACTGTTGAGAAAGAGTATGAAGCGATAGCACAGAAAATTGAATCATTTGATAGACGAATAACTTCGACAAATGAAGTCTATGAACTTGGAAGAAGTCGTCCCACCAAAGAGAGGGGTATGGCGGAGGCCACACTTCGAAATAGAGACCTTACCTATCAAGCTCTCAAGTTATTGAAGACCAATAGTCCCAATCAACAAGAGATTGGAGAAATGCTAAGAGAGCATCATGAAATTATGAGAGACTCTCTTAATAGATCGACTCCAAAGATAGAACGAATGATAGATGCAGCTTATTCTGTAGGAGCTCTTGGCTGTAAAATCAATGGAAGTGGTGGAGGCGGATCTATGCTAGCATATGCAGTAGGTAATGAAGAAGAAATTGCATCTGCTATTCAAAGAACGGGAGGAAAAACCTATGTCGTGAAAGTAGGCAAAGGAGCCTCTCTCACGACATCGATTGATTGATCTAATTACCTTCAGCTAGTTCCTTCATTCTTGCTTCTACAATTTCTAGAATTTCTTCTTTGAGCTTGCGACCATCAGTGAGAATTCTCTCAACATCTTTTGCAGCACTATCAGTAAAACTCTTGGTCTTGATATTGCCAAGGTTGATTCGTACATTGAGTGCAGCACCTTCAATTGCAGCCATGAGTGCATGTGCTGCAACACCAGCATCAGTGATAGTGTTGATGTTTCCTTTCTTGGCAGCGACCTTAGCATGCTCCATTGCACTGAAAGAGTGCTTCATGGTTGCAAGAGGCATCTCAGCAGCATGGATTGTTCCCTTCTCGATGATGTCTTCTTTCTCTTTCTTCTCCTTTTCAGTTTCTTCGGGAAGTTTGAAAGCAGCCATCACAACATCAAAAGCTTCAGAGTCTTTCTCGATAAGATCCATCAGAACTCCACGGTCGTACTCTGCACCATGACGATGCTCGAGCATTTCTTCCTTGATTCCAACGAACTTTCTACCAGAAAGTGAAAGACCCGTGACCATGCACACTAACCCAGCACCATAGGAACCCATTGCTGCAGCGACACTACCACCACCAGGGGTAGCACGTGCTCTTCGTATCTGGTTTCCAAACTCAATAACTGACATTTCAGTGAAAGTCTTCTTAGTAGGATCCTGTGCACCACCGAGATAATACAAATCGAGAATCATAGACTGGTCTAGCTTCTCAGGTCGTAGGTAGTACTGGAGTGCATCAATTAGAGCGAAGAGGGGAACCATTCCAACAATCTCGGTTTCCATGACTGTGGCTCCAAATCTAGCAGCCTCGTTCTTTACAACTTCAAAGACCTGGTGAATCTTCGTACGTCTAGGATGGGTCAAGTTTAGAGAAACTTGAGCACATTTCTTGGCAGGTAAGTCGAGACCGATACCCTGAACGTTCACAAATCCACCGGTAGTACCTCGGACTGCATCTGCACAGGCTTGAGCAACTGCAACGTTAGTTGTATTCAGGTTGAAATTAATAGCAACAAGAAATGGTCTTGAACCAGTTGCTGTAGCTCCAGCTGTTGGATGAATTTTGTTTGGTCCGTAATCAGGAGTCTTCTCAGGATCAGTACCAATGAGGTCTTTGAGACCTTCGAACTCACCCTCACGAATATTTGGTAGGTCCACTCTATCAGGTTTGGTTGCAGCTTTAGAATAGAGGTAGACAGGAACATTGTGCTTTGAAGAGAATTCTTCTGCGAATTCCTTCGAGAGCTCTATACATTCTCCAACGGTTGTACCGTGAAGAGGAATGAATGGCACAACATCGACAGCGCCCATCCTTGGATGCGCACCTTCGTGTTTAGTCAAATCGATCTTTTCCACAGCAACATCGGCTGCTTTCAGAGCAGCCTGTTTCACCTGTTGTGGTTCACCAATGAATGTGAACACAGAACGGTTGTGATCGGGATCATATTCTATATCGAGAAGACGGACACCTTCAACGCTCTTTACAGCATCTGCAATAGCATCAATGACATCTTTTCGACGACCTTCAGAGAAGTTGGGGACACACTCAACTACTTTCACAAGAGTCACCAGTGCCCGCTCGGAACCTCGGTCTACAAAAGCGTTTGGGCAGGTCCATTATGTCAGTCTTGAGCGAGATATTCCTTTACTTTTTGCACATCCACTTCAAACATATACGATTCCAATTTCATTTTAAAACCCATTTTGTCATTGATAGCTAACATGGGCTCGTTAGAAGTGGCATTTGATGTAGATACAAGTTCTACGTCAGGATATTCATCACGAATCTTAAGGAGCATTGCTGCCTTCAACCATTTACCCAGACCTCTACCACGATACTTCTCTTGTACACCAGTAAGATATTGATACACAAGTGTGGGTGTTGCGAGATCATAACCAACATCGGTTAGCCCTGCAATATCTCCATTTTCTGCTAGTGCTACTGCAGAAATCCATGTTCTACCAGTTTCTTTTGCCTGCGCCTCTTCCATTTTCCACTTGGCAGGAGTGTAGACCTCATCATCATAGGTAAGCTCGTTTCTTGGTGCCTGGTTCAGGACTTCTGTGTAAACCTTGCAATAATCCTCGAGAATAGAATCAGGAATTGAAAGATAGAAATTTATACTCAAATCAGGAGACCTCTGAGAGCCCTCGGTCGCCCAGCTTTCAATAAGATCCCAATCAACTGACTTCATTTCGAGTTGATTGACACGATATGCAAGAGCTTCTTTCCCACCAATACGCTGCAAGAATCGTCTAGAAGCCTCACTTATCAAAGAGCCAATAAATCTAGTTCTATTGTACTCTACAGCATGTTTGTACGCTAATCGGACAAGCTTTTCCGCTATTCCTTCCATACGATAGTCTTTGTGAATAGTCAGTTGTATTTGACAGATATCCTCATTTCCAGGAAACGCAGGGGCATCTTCCTTAAGAAATGTACAACGTATCCAACCTATTGCTTCAGTAGGTTTATCGGTTCTGATTGCAATATAGGCCTTGACATCGCTAAACGCCAGACCGCGGATCATACCATCCTTTACTGACACCAAATCAGTGATTGGTATAACGGGAAATAGTTCCTTGGTTGTTTGAACACTGAAATTGTAAAACATCTCCCAGTCTTCATCACTTGCAGTTTTCAAATCAAATGGATGAATCTCATATTTCAACGACTATTCCCCTGTATAATTTTCTAGAGAAATGGAATAGCATGAGATAAATTGTTCGACTGGATGTCAACGACCCTTCAGGTACTCTCCGAGCTTCTTGGTTTCAACTTGCATATTGTAAGTTTCATGGTGTAGAATGAATCCCAAGCGTTCATTTATTGCAATCATGGGAGCATTAGAAGTAGCATTACCAGTGGAGATTGTTTTGATGTCGGGAAATTTCTCACGAATCTTAAGAAGCATGGCAGCCTTTACCCACTTTCCTTTCCCGTGACCTCGATAGTTCTGGTCAACTCCGGTTAATCCTTGACCTAACATAGGAGATTGCGAGGGATCATAGAAGACATCCGATAGACTTGAGATATCTCCATTCTTCTCACGTACCAAGACTGTCAACCAAGTCTGTCCAGCTTTTTCCATCACTTCTTCATACTTTCTGAACAATTCTGGAGTGTAAATCTGGTCTCCAATAGCAAGGTCATCGAATGGTGCTTGATTATAGACCTCGGTATATTTCGTGGTATACTCATCAATGATTTCATCAGGTATAGAGGTATAGAACTCAAGTGAAGCCTCAGGAGATCTCTTTGTACTCTCCGTCTCCCATTGCTTGACCATATTCCAATCTACTTTGTCCATGTCAAGTCTATAGGTACGCATCTCCAATGCTTCTGTCCCATCGAGGGTACGATTTAGCGCTCTGCCATCTTCTTCCATAGAGCCTCCTAAGATAATACTCCTGTCTTTTTCAACAGCAAATTCGTAAACTAATTTCAGAAGTGCTCGACCTATTCCCTTTCGTCTATGTTCTTTGAGAATAGCAATCCTCACTCTGAGGTTGTGCTTGTTCCCTTCATAGGAGGGAGAAGTTTCTTTATACACATATAACTCAAGACTTCCAATAATTTCATTGGGGTCATTTTTTTTTGTGACTGAATAGAATTTGATTTCATATTCCTCAATAGATGCTTGTGTCCACTGTTCATAGCTTGCATCACTTTCAACAGGATCGTCTGGCAACACTTCAGATAGTCTCTTTCTTCGATAGGTGTGGTATCGCGACCATTCTGCTTTGGATGATGATGAAATATCAAACTCTTGAATTTCGTAACTCTTCATTGCACGATCTCCTAAGAATGAAATCAGCTTTAGAAGAGTAACTAACTTTCTAATAAAACCTTCAATGAGAGATTTGGGCTGAATAGGCAGATACTACGTTTTTGAGAAGCATTGCAATTGTCATCGGTCCAACACCACCGGGTACTGGTGTTACACAGACTGCCTTTTCCTTCACCTTCTCGAAATCAACATCGCCATAGGGAGTAGCAACGTCAATAACTACTGCACCTTCTTTCACCATATCTTCTGAAATGAAGAAGGCATCATCATCAGATTTACGACGACCAATAGCTGACACTAGTACATCAGCCTGTCTTGTGAACGATGGTAGATCCTTGGTTCGTGAGTGACATACCGTAACTGTGGCATTACGATTTAGTAGTAGCATTATAAGCGGTTTTCCAACAATCATCGACCTGTTGATTATGACTGCATGTTTACCAGATAGATCACTCCAACCGATACGGTCCAACATAGTAACGATACCATGAGGTGTGGCTGCACTCAGGTCCTCTTCACCATAGAATAGGCGATAGACATTTTCTGGGGAGAATCCATCAACATCTTTCAATGAAGTGATTGCACTAATTATTGTCTTCTCATCGATATGTTTTGGTAATGGTAATTGCACAAGAATTCCATGTACAGAGGAATCATCATTGAGTGACTGTATCAACTCAAGCAGCTCCGCTTGTGTTATTTTCTCAGGAAGATCATGAGATTCAGAGAGGATACCAGCCTTGTTTGAAGCTTTATGCTTCATTCGAACGTACATCTGAGACCCTTCATCAGCACCAACAATCACTGTTGCTAATTTGGGAGAGATACCGTTCTTCTCTACAAGTTTCTCAACCTCTATCTTGACCTCTTTCCGAAGACGATTTGAGAGTCTTCGACCCTTGATAACACGGTCCTCGCAGATTGGCTTTAGCTCTTTCTCAGTCATTGAATTCACCTATTTAGAAGACTCCAGTTATGTTCCCGTCATCATCAACGTCCATTCCTTCTGCAGCAGGAACTTTTGGAAGACCAGGCATGAGGTTGATGTTACCCATATAGATAACAATGAACCCAGCACCGGCACTCACATCAGCACCGACTACTTCAACATCAAATCCTGTGGGACGACCCTTGAGACCTTTGTGGTCAGATAGACTGAATTGAGTCTTAGCAATGCAGATTGGGAGTTTACCATATCCTCGCTTCTCGAGGGAGCGAATACGACCCCTTGCTCCTGTGGTGTAGTCCACGTCCTTCGCACCGTAGATTTGTTGAGCAACTTTCAGTATCTTTGTCTTGATGGGATCATCCAAATCGTAGGTGTATTTGATAGGTTCAGCAGGATTGTTCTTAATCGTATCAACCACCGCATTTGCCATATTGATGCCACCCTTACCGCCTTTTGTAAACACTTCAGAAAGAACAACTTCCACACCTTTCTTTGAACACTGGTTCTTGACCATTCCAATCTCAGCGTCAGTGTCATCTGGAAATCGATTGATTGCAACTACTACAGGTACTCCAAAGTTACGCATATTCTCTACATGCTTCTCAAGATTCGGGAATCCTTTCTCAAGTTCTCCACTCCCATGATGTTTCAATGCACGAATGGTCGTAATAACAACACAGGCGTCAACCTTGAGGTCGCCCGCACGAGTTACAACATTGAAGAATTTCTCTGCACCTAAATCAGCACCAAATCCAGCTTCAATCACAACGTAATCAAAGAGGCGAAGTGCAATGTCTGTAGCAATGATAGAACTTGTGCCATGAGCAATATTCGCGAAGGGACCAGTGTGCATGAACGCAGGAGTTCCTTCTGCAGTCTGAATGAGATTTGGCATTAGTGCATCTCTCAGAATCACAGCCATAGCACCCTCGGCTTTCAAATCGCGAGCATACATCTCTTTGAGTTGCTCAGACCTTGCAATGAGGATATTACCAAGTTTGTCTTTCAGCTCGGTATAGTTATTGGAAAGACCAAGAATAGCCATGACCTCAGATGCTGAAGTAATGATGAAATGCTCCTCTCTTGGAAAACCATCAAACCTACCACCCAGACCAATGATTATCTTTCTGAGTGCTCTATCATTCATGTCCATGTTTCGTGGCCAGTAGGTTCGCCGAACATCAATTTCAGGTTGCATATCACGATGAATGTAATTGTCGATCATTGCAGATAGGAGATTATGGGCTGCGGATACTGCAGGAAAGTCTCCAGTGAGAAAGAGATTGATCTTCTCAAAGGGTTCCAGTTTCGCTTTGCCACCTCCAGCTGCTCCTCCCTTGATCCCAAATACGGGACCCAAAGAAGGCTGCCTCAGCGTTACAACTGCATTATGCCCTAGAGCATTCAGAGCCATTGAGAGACCGATTGAATTCGTGGTCTTACCTTCACCAGCAGGTGTTGGACTGGTTGCAGTAACGAGGATCAGTTTCCCTTTACGTTCACCTAATTCTTTTCGGATGTTCAAATCGATCTTCGCCATGTACTTGCCGTACACTTCGAGATACGTCTCATCAATTCCAGCTTTTTCTGCAATCTCAGTTATTGGAATCATGTTTTTTGTCACTCACCCAAACCGTCTAACGTTTCTCAGATGTGTCGAACATTGATAAACCAAGCTCTCTGGTAAATAAATTTAGACTATAATTTGATGATTTATCTATTGAGAACCAATTAGATGAAAACTTGCTCCAAAAGCAAATCTTAGTATACTTAGTAATTCACCCAGCTCTATGATAGGAGCCTCAGTTTCAACATATCGTGTAATATTGGTGACTTTCCTATGTGGAATCATCCTTCTACTCCCCTATAATCCAGCTGTGAGTGCAGAACCAAATTCATACTGGCCTACAGAGAGTTGGCAATATAGTACTCCAGAGATTCAAAATATGAACTCAACAATGCTAGAAACTGTTGATGAATTGATGGAAAATTATAGCTGCGGAGTAAGAAGTTTCCTTGTTGTCAGGAATGACTACATAGTCCACGAAACTTACTACTCACCATACTACACAGAAAATCACACACAGTATCTCTACTCATCTACGAAAGGTATAGTTTCTCTACTTGTTGGATTAGCCATCTTTCAAGGATACATCGATAATGTTAGTCAGAAGGTTGTCGATTTCTTCCCCGATAGAACTATAGAAAATTTAGACAGTCTGAAAGAAGAAATAACTCTTGAACATCTACTTACAATGACATCTGGTTTAGAATGGGATGAAGCTAACTATACTACCTTTAACGACATGTTCGAAATGAGAGAAACAGATGATTGGATCCAGTATATTCTAGACAGACCAATGGTTGCAGAACCAGGATCTATATTCAATTACAATAGCGGTTGTTCCCATCTCCTAGCAGGAATAATTAATGCAACAACTGGTATGACTCCGCTCGAATTTGCAGAAGAGCATCTCTTCAGTCCATTAGGAATAGAAAGGTATGGCTGGCTTGGAGATAGTCAAGGTCTCAGCTATGGAGGTTCTGATCTTGTACTCACACCCAGAGGAATGGCAAAAATAGGAATGCTCTATCTCAAGGGAGGTATTTGGGATGGACAGAGAATTGTTTCAACTGAATGGATTGACCAATCAGTTACGCCTCATACTCATGACGACAATCGCACGCAATATGGCTGGCAACGAGAGTATTATGGTTATCAGTGGTGGGTACACTCTTCATCCGGATTCTATGCGACACAGGGTAGAGAGGGACAGCACATCTATGTAATTCCAGAACATGATATTATCATCGCGTTCACAGGCCATGTTACGGATACCGAGTATCCATTCTCATTTGATGATATGGTCAGAGATTATGTACTTGCGGCTGTTATTCCAGTAACTATAGGAGAACCACAGACATTTCCATTTACCGCAATTCTTGCAGCGGGAGTTGGTTCAATTCTGATCGTTGGAGTTGTTTTCAAAAAGAAACAGTAATCGTGAACAGTGATTAACCAAGCTCTCTGGCAAGTTTGCTTACATTATTCCAACCTTTGTTTGACGCTTTCGATACACAATCACTAAAGCAATCAAAACACCAGCGATACCTATTCCTGCGATTCCGACAGTTAGATAATCTGATGGAGGAGAATCAGATGGAGTGACCGGGACACCATCACCAATTACTACCAGACAGGCAAACCTATTAGATTCAATGAGTGCAATCCCTGTTACATAGGCAAGATTGTTATCACATATATCAATGCTCTTTCCGATATTATCATAGAACGTCCACACCCCATCACCAATGGGTCCTAGGTTCCAGGTCGAGTTCCATCGATAGTCACCACTAGCATTGAAGTGAACAACAAGAGGAACAAAATCAGCAAGTCTTGCTTTTGCGACAACATAAGCAGCGTCGTTTTGTCCGATCGCAAAACCCACTAAATCGATATTGCTAAGTTTTGCTGCATGATAATATCGTCCCCAGGTTGTGCTCCAGATCTCTTGTCCAAATCGGTCCAATTTTGCAACAGTAAACCCATTATCGTTTTTTCCAGCCCCATATAGATCTCCATTAGGCCCCACATCTAATAGAGTGTAGTCAGAGAATGTCATCCAGGAGCGATTTCCGTTGGAGTCCCATCTTGATATCCAATAATCGTTGTAGCCATCACGTCCAACTATAATGATATCTCCTAGTGGGCTAGTTGCTATATCTAATGCAAACCAATCTTCAGCTACCCAGTCTTTCGTCCATTGATGCACACACTCAGAGTTATGTTTGATTACAATTCCAGTGCTTTCATAGGCTGAAGCTCTCGAATATCCAATTATGTAGATATTTCCTTGATTGTCAATGGTCATGTCTCTTGCGTAATAAAGAGTTGAAGTAACATCTCTATGCCAAATTAGATTTCCAGCATAATCCCATTTAGCTATACGATACTCAGTTTCGGCAGTGTTACTCCATAGGTCTCGAAACACTCCAAGAGCATAGATGAATCCATCACCCGGAATTGCTAATGTTATTCCACCTGTGGCTTGCCCACTTGCCATTCTTTGGGACCATATGGGATTCGCATAACTATCCCATTTGATTAAGACTAGCTCTGCCTCGTCGGTTGTATATTTACCTTCAGTAACTAACGTGTACACAAATCCATCTGGAGCAACCTTTACATCATCTGAGGATGCATTAAGAGTTCTTTCTTGATTAATACCGATAAATGAAGGAGGCGGAGTGTTTTCGGCATCATAAGAGTCATCAAAAATACCAAGATGAACAGCACGAATACTGAATGTGATGGACCCATTATAGAAGGTCCAGGGGTGTATAATTGTCCCACCATCATTGAACTCGTTGAAATACTTAGTCGGACTAAGACCTATTGCGAGATCGAGGTGCGTATATCCTCTGAGCGTAAATTGATAGCATGTCGAACTATCCAAGGCGATCCCATGTTCAGAATATTCGGATGTGGGAAGGAAGTAGTTGTCAGATATGGGGTGATTTTTATTGAGTTTAAACACAATGTCTACTGGCGCTCTGAAAGCAATGAATGTTTCAAACATTGCAGGATATTCTTCATGTATCGCAAAATCTCCACTTGTTTCAATCAGACATTCAACACTAATGGCAGCTTCCCAAAAGGGCTCAAATTCAAACGGAAGAGAGATGTACATGAAGTCGTTACAATTGATTGTATTTGCATATGGCGTCGGAAAGCTAAGTTCAGTTCCCGCAACATGAGTCCATGTTAGATTCACATAGTTGTCTATTTCTCCTGTACCATAGAAGTAATCTGAATTAAATTCCTCAGAAGTACCATTTTGCACAACCAAAGGTTCGGTATGCAAATATGGGTCGGACAATGGTTCATCAGGGGTCCAAGGAGAACTAACTAATTCCAGATCTTGTGCTTGATTTGTAGTATCTATAGGCAATGAATTGCCAGGTATTGATACTTGACCAATGAGCAATAGTATAAACACAGTTACAATGCAAATCCTCTTCAAACCTAAAACTCCTAAACACTCCCTAATCATTATTACAAAAACAGCAAGAAAAGTCAATCGGTTTGAGCGATTCATCTATTACAAACTGAAGTTGGTGGCAGTATTTGCAACACCTTGGTGGGAGGTCATTCAATTGGGATTCGCTATAGTGAACTCAAGTTGTCAAAGTTCATCCCCGTCGGTATCATTGTAGACTCTGGCATTCACTTGCGTTGATTATCATACTTAATTGACAATGTCCCGTTGTTCTGGTCATGAAAGCTCGCGGGATTGTGATTGCTCTAGTTATGATGTTCTTAATTTCCACAACGTTCTTTGTACAGCCAACAACTGCTCAAACTCATAAGCCAGTTGAGATTTGGCCCACAGATGGATGGGCAACAAGTACTCCTGAAGGACAAGGAATGAGTTCTGCACTCCTCGATGATATTTACACAGATGTAAGGGATTCAGACGCAAATATTCGTAGTATGCTTGTGATTAGACATGGATACATCGTGGCGGAGGAGTATTTTACCCCGCAATTGTACGATATGAATAACACACACATTCTGTTCTCAGTAACAAAGAGTGTGGTTTCAAGTCTGATTGGAATAGCTATCGACAACGGATTCATAGACAACACAAGTCAACTGCTCCTCGATTTCTTTCCGGACATGGAAATAGCTAATCCAAGTGCTTGGAAAGATGAAATCACGTTAGAAGATGTTCTAATGATGAGGACTGGATTTGACTGGGATGAGAGTGACTACACAACCTATGACGATTTCTTTGCAATGAGAGACTCTGACAACTGGGCTCAGTACGTACTCAACAGCAGCATGGCTGCTGAACCAGGTACAGTATTCGATTACAATAGTGGTGCTTCACATCTGTTAGCTACAATCATCAATGTTACAACAGGGATGACTCCTCTAGCCTTCGCGGACCAATACCTCTTTGGTCCCTTAGGAATAACACGAAGAGGATGGATTCCAGATCCACAGGGAATTAACTTTGGTGGTTCAAACTTGGCTCTGATCCCTCGAGCAATGGTGAAGTTTGGATTACTGTACATGAATAACGGAACCTGGGACAGTCAGCAGATAGTATCAGCTGATTGGGTGAATAATTCGAGTCACGATCCAGCAACGGGTTACACTCAAGTCAGTTATGGATATCAATGGTGGATTGATGACGATGATAATTGGTATTCAGCTAGAGGGTACAATGGTCAATTCATCTATGTTGTTCCAGAGCACGATGTGATAGTTGTGTTCAGTTCAGATAATGAGGATGGTCCCTACGAATATGATTTGCACGTGCGCAATGTTCTGGGAGCAATCACGAATACTTATCCAACACCAACTGACCTTCCACCAGACATTCCCTATGTCCTAATTGGTGGAGTGGCTCTCGCAGGTATTGCTGTCGTTGCCATAATTGTACGTCTTCGAAGATAATTCTGACATCACGTAATGACCGTGTGGCTCTCCAAAAGAACATAAGACGGATTCACATTGAGTAGTGTGGTTGTGACGAGAATGAGCTTTCCTTTTCGTTTTCCAAGTTTCTTTCGAATGTTCAGGTTAATCTTGGCCATGTGCTTTCCGTACACTTCCAAGAATTCCTCATCAATCCCAGCATCTTTTGCAACATCAACAATAGGTCTCATGTTCTCTCTCACCCATCGTTTGTCGAACACGCTTTCACAGTATCACATACTGATAAACCAAGCTCTCTGATAATGAGCCCTTGCACAGATTGGCTAACTTTAAGTAGAATTAGGGTGATTTCTCTCTATGAAGGCCCGAGGGATAGTCACATTCGCAGTGATGGTAGTGCTTGTTTCAACGGTTTTTCTTTCTCTTCCATCTGAGGTCAAAGCGCAAAGGCCAATTGAAATCTGGCCGACACAGGGATGGGCAACATCAACCCCTGAGGAACAGGGTATGAATTCCTCAGCTCTCGAAGATGTTTACGATCATGTCAGAGACTCACGTGCCAGGCACCGAAGTCTTCTTGTTGTGAGACATGGGTACCTTATCGCGGAGGAGTACTTCGTACCAATAATGTATGATGTCAATGACACGCACAACCTGTTCTCGACGACAAAGAGCGTAGTTTCTTCTTTGATCGGAATAGCTATCGATCAGGGTTTCATAGACAACACAAGTCAACTGTTACTTGACTTCTTTCCAGACCGGACCATTTCAAACACGAGTGCCTGGAAGGAAGAAATAACACTTGAAGATGTACTGCAAATGAGGTCAGGATTCCAATGGTACGAGCCCTTCACCAGCGGATACGATGATTACAATGCGATGAAGGATTCTGATGACTGGGCCCAGTTTGTCCTCGACCGACCAATGGCATATGAACCAGGTTCGACTTTCTATTACAATAGTGGGAACTCACATCTGCTTGCGACAATAATCAACGTAACCACTGGGATGACTCCTCTTGCATTTGCAGATCAGTATCTCTTCGGGTCTATAGGTATCACAAACAGGGGGTGGCCGACAGACCCCCAAGGTGTCAATAATGGTGGTCAATATTTGGCTCTAAGACCACGAGATATGGCAAAATTCGGACTCTTGTATCTGAACAATGGAACTTGGGATGATCAACAAGTAGTGTCATCAGATTGGGTCAATATTTCTAGCCATGGTCCGTCAACACCGGAGGGACCATGGAGTGACCAATGTGGGACCTACGGAGAGACCAGCTATGGATATCAGTGGTGGCTCAACGATTATCAGGGTTGGTATTCAGCGAGAGGGTTTATGGGCCAGCTCATCTATGTCATTCCTGAACATGATGTCGTGGTAGTCTTTTCCTCTGACAATACTGGCGGATGGGAATATGACTTGTGGGTAGGTCAAGTCCTTAATGCGATCACGAACATCTATCCAACTACAACACAAACGGGAACACCGCTAGACATGACATATGTTCTGGTAGGAGTTGTTGCAATAGGTACGGTGGCAGTAGTAGTGATAGTAGTCAAGATGAAAAAATGAACATTGTAAAGGGATTTTCACAACGGGTTTCCAAAAGAACATAAGACTGGTTGAGATTGAACAAGAGTAAGGATAGTGACTACAACATGGTTAATCTCTCAGAACCAATTGAATTTGCCAGCTTGAAAATTAAGAATCGATACGTGATGCCTCCGATGGTACGTAACATGGCCACCGAGGAAGGTCTGATTACAAATGAAGTAATTCATCACTATGAGGAGTGCAGCAAGGGACAGGTAGGTCTCATCATCGTTGAAGCAGCAACAACTGCGTGGGAACATGCAATGATGTCGAAAAATATTGGTGTTCATGATGACAAATGTATACCAGGGCTCCGAAAACTTGCGGAAGCAATCAATAAACATGGAGCCAAATCGTTCATTCAGATCAATCATTCCGGACTGAAAGGTCTCAAGAAGAAGAGGTATGTTGGACCATCAGATATCCCGGTATTGAAGAATACAACAGCAGAACCCATATCGGTTGAAGAAATTGAGGTGGTCGTACAAGAGTTTGTAGATGCTACACGTAGAGTAAAAGAAGCAGGATTTGATGGTGTAGAGATTCATGGAGCACATTACTATCTCCTGAGTGCGTTCCTCTCATCATATACGAATAGACGAGATGATGAGTATGGAGGTTCGACAAAGAACAAAGCTAAGATTTCAGTTGATATCATCAAGAGAATTCGAGAGGAACTGGGCAACTACCCAATTATCTTTCGAATGAATGGATTCGAGAATGTGGTCGATGGTGTTTCAATGGAAGAGGGAATTGAGATTGCAAAGATAGTTGAAAAGGCAGGAATTGATTGCCATCACATTTCGTGTGTTGTGGATTCAACTTTCAATCCAGGAATACCACATGTCTTTGAGCAGGGAGATGAGCCGGAGTTTCTCAATGGATACCCCTATGATTCCTGCATCCTTGTTGCGGGCCAAATCAAACCCCATGTCAAGCTCCCCGTCATCGGTGTAGGTGAGGTTCGAGATGAAGCACTCGCTAGGAAATTCGAAGAAGATGACATCTGTGATATGCTCGGTATTGGGAGAGGTCTCTTAGCAGACCCCTACTTTGTCCAAAAGGTCCTAGAAGGACGCGGAAACGAAATCATTCCATGGAAAGACTGATAGATTCATACTCGTATGGTTTCATATGAGTTGGGAGGAAATCGTCAATCAGGACATTCGCAATTGGCTCCTCGGTCCAGAGAATCCAAACGTCCGATATTGGGCGCTACAACAATTAGAGGATAAACCAAGAGATCATCCAGATGTACTTGATGCACAAACAGCATTGATGGCTTTTCCGTGTTCCAAGAAGATATTTGGAGCGCAACAACAGGAAGGGCAATGGGGTAAATTTGATGACATGTACCTTCCCAAGTATACGGCTTCGACACACACACTCCTCATTCTCGCAGAACTAGGAGCTAAGAGAACTCCAAACATCGAAAAGGCAATTGAATTCATGTTTCAGTTCCAACGTACTTCAGGACACTTTCTAAAGGATTTACCAAAAACCGAGAAAGGAAGATCAAGTATTGTAAAAGATGGATGCTGTCTTGATGGAAATATTCTCTATTACCTCATTCATTTCGGATACCTCGATGATCCAAGAACCCAGAAGCTCATTGATTTCCAAATCGACTATCATTCAGACGATAGTGGAGGATGGAAATGTCGTGCATTTCCCATAGACAAGAACAAGGTATTCCCTGAGAATTGCTACATGGGTGGAATAAAGATTCTCAAAGCACTTTCACAGATTCCTGAGAACCAAAGGTCATCTGATCTCACGCACATCATCAACAAAGAGGTAGATGTTATTTTTGAAAATGGTATCTTCAAGTATCTCAAGAATGCAGATGGCAGTCGAAAAGAGAAAGCTGGGTGGAAACGATTTGGATTCCCACTCTTCTACCAATCAGATGTTCTTGAAGTACTTGATATCCTGACTGTACTTGGTGTGAAAGATGAAAGAATGCAAAAGTCAATAGATCTTGTCCTTAATTCAAGAAACGAAGAAGGTACTTGGGATTTGAAGAATACGTACAATGGAAAAATGTACTGCGATATAGATGAAAAGAAGAAACCGTCAAAGTGGATTACACTTAGAGCTGCCCGAGTCCTTTGCAGATATCTTCAGTGATCACCGTCGCTATTTCCTACCATATGTTAGGCATCTCTGAGGGTGTGGTTTCCCACATGATCTACATTTCCAGCCCTTGTCATATGTCCAGTCATTATGCCCACATTCACACTTCATTATCATTCATTGTCTCTCCTTAAATTCGAATGATCTCTCTTGATAGGAAGTGAGATGTTGTGGAGTCCACCTCGTACGGTGTGGTCCTCTACAGGAGTCCGTACAGCAATTGTGTCAACGACGCCGTAACCGCCTAAGACTGCAATTCGCGACATACTTACTCCTTAGGTGTTCCGCATATTTAGATATGCTGGGAGAATTAAGGAGCTATTAGTCATGCTCATTTCGAGATATGATGGACTATTTGAATAACTTGCTATATTTTCATTGTAAGAGTGATACAAATCATCGCCCAATTGATTTTTTAAGAGGTTTTGTATAACAATTTGTGCAGCTGTCACCATCGGGTAGAATTCGAATAGATTAGAGGTGGTATTATGAGGAGCTTCCAGGTATATACAATATTTTTAGTCATTCTTTTAATTTCAGTGAGTGTTGCACCAAACTCACATCAAAATGAGATTACTAAATCTCTATCATCAACAACTGCGCAAACCAGTTTAGATGAAATTGTGTGGGAAACGAATTATCTGCCTATGTTTATGGACCCACACAAAAATTACGAAACAGCTGGTTCATGGGTGCATTACAACATCTATGAAACGTTGCTCACGTATCCCTGGGACACAGCAAACTCAGACCCATCAGTCGGATTGCTTGCTGAAAGCTACACATTATCCGGAGATGGATTAACATATACATTCACACTAAGAGAAGGTATCACCTTCCATGACGGTACCGAATTCAACGCCACAGCTGTACAAATGAACTTCTGGCGAATGCTAGGACGCGGTTGGGACAATGGTTGGGGTCCAGTTTGGATGATTGCCGAACCAATCCTTGGTGGCTCAGCTGTTGAGGATGCCGTATATGCCTATGGAGATGGAAGTGCTGAGCACATTGCTGCTTGGACCACATGGAAGAACTCCTCAGGTGCAGTTGTAGTAAATAGTGAATACGAAGTAGAAGTCAACCTTGCATATGCTTACACACCATTCGTTTCAGCCTTGACCTACGAAGTTGGTGCTATGATTAGCCCTACCTTCTTCATGGCTCATGGTGGAATGTCACCTGTTGGCGCAGATGTTACACTGAATGAAGAAGCCTGTGGAACTGGTCCCTATGAACTAGTTACTTGGGTGCAGGATAACAGAATCGAACTAACTCTCAACCTAAATTACTGGAGAGCTGCTGCAGCATTAGTAACCCATCCCAATGCAGGTTCAATTACTGATGTCACAATCAATCTAAACACTGATGTGAACAGCAGAATGTTGAACCTTCAGGCTGGAAACACTGACGCATGCAATTGGCCAGCGGCAAATGCTTATGATATCTGGAATACCGCTACCACTATTGGTGACGGTACTTTACAGAGCCTTGATCCTAATATAAAGGTCTGGGCAGGTAATCCAACATTCGATATTATGTTCCTTGGATTTAACATGAATGATTACCTGAACGTATCAAACGAGGTCAGACAAAGTCCATTCCAAGATTGGGAAACTAGAGCAGCTATTTCATACGCATTCGACTATGATTCACTCATCACTAGCGTCCGAAATGGATTAGGTATCCAACTACAGGGTCCGATTCCACAAGGTATGTTTGCACACGATGACAACCTATTCATGTTCGAGCAGGACATGACTGCAGCAGTCACTCATTGGAACCTAGCTATGGCTAATGGTCTAGACGCAGTCTGGGCAAACAACTCCTACGAACTCAACATCTACTACAACGAAGGTAACACTAACCGTGAGGCAGCAGGTCTCTTGGTAAAGCAGGCTATCGAAAATATCATTGCCCATCCTGCTTCAACTGACCCCTCCTCAACACTTACCATCGATGTACAAAGTCTTGAGTGGGCAAGCTATCTGTACCAGGTCAGGAACAAGCAACTACCGATCTTCTGGCTCGGTTGGGCACCTGACTACGCAGATCCTGATAACCTCGTAGCACCAATCGTCAAGTCAACTGGTGCCTACCCATCAAGGGTTGGTCTAGTAGGTTCAACTGGTGAAGGCGGTATTCTTTGGAATGGAAGTATGGTTGATGGCTGGATTGATGCCGGAGCTGTAGAGACAGACTCAGCAACTCGAATTTCAATCTATGCTGATATTCAAGAGGCAATCGTCGATCATTGTGCATTCCTCTGGGGTTACCAGGCTACTAGCTTCCATGTTGAACGAGCTGAAATGAACGGCTACGTATTCAATCCGATGCATGATGCTTATTTTTACCACTATCATAAGAGTGCTGTAACAACAACAACAACAACAACAACAACAACAACAACAACAACAACAACAACAACCGGTACAACAACTTCAGCCCCCGGGGGACCGCTAGACGTCATGTTTCTTGCCGCAGCTGGTGGAGGGATTGCGCTGATACTAATTATAGGAGCCGTGTTCGTTACAAAACGACGTCGTGGTTTAGGTTCTGTCGGATTTGATTATACTGGCGTTCCTCCGGATGATGGTTTTGCCGATGCGGAAGAAGTGGATGGTTCTCCACCATTCACCGGAACTGGAGAGGTTCAAGCACTCCGCGGAGGAGAAATTGTTGGTGGTGCTTTTGATTACAAGGTTAAAGTGAAAAATGATACTGCATATGTCATCAACAATGTGACTGTTACTGTAGTAGCCTATCCTCAGGATTGTATGAATCTAGAAGGAGAAACCATGAAGCAACTTAGTAGAATTGAACCTGGTGGTTTTAGATCTCCACAATTCAAATTTACTCCAAGTAAGGATTGTGTAGAAGGACAGGTCCTAGCTACCGTAACATATGTGGATTATCAGAATAAAATACAAACTGCTGAAGTAGAGCCCTTTGTCATTAGGTCTGTGTGTGACCTGCTCATGCCACTAGAATCATCAATGAATGATTTCGAAGAAATTCTAACGAATATGCAGTGTACGAGTGAGGAGCATCAACTAGAATGGAATTCAAAAATTCTGTTTGAAAGGGCAAAGACACTCTTACCTTCAAAGAACTTCTACATTGTAGATGATACGACTGACACAATGGCCGGAGAATTTGTCGGTACGATTAGAGGTTTTGCAGAGGGCAAATACACCAACAAGAGGGTAGCAGTTAGAATTCGTGTTAATGGTCCTGTAGATGGGAATCAATCAAGAGTCATCATCGAAGGATTAGGTGATGACAGTGCAATGTTACCTACTACTATAGAAGAGCTAACAAAAGGGATCGAAGCATGGATCTGTACGAATTGTGTCAGTGCTCTAACTCCAGAAGAAGTATCTCAGATTAAGAGAGGAGAAGCAGTTCAGTGTAAATATTGTAATCGAACTCTCACAATAGATCTCTACCGTAAGTAGAACAATAATGAAGAATGAAGTGCAGTTTGCTCTTGCTTGAGCTATACTGTACTTGTTCTTCAGACATCACTCTTAGAAGGTTCCATTGAAGTCGATGAGATAGGTTGGTGATTCAAAGTAGTCACTGAGAGGATCTAAGTTATCCTTCACGAACTCTTCCTTTACTCGACCATATGAATCGAATTCCACTCCTTCTAGTTCCAAGATTTTTCTCTTCATCTTGAGACCTCCCTGAAAGCCTCCCAATGTTCCGTCTGATCTGATAGCTCGATGACATGGTACGATGATAGGGAATGGATTACGTGCCAAGGCGTTTCCAACTGCCCGATATGCTGTTGACTCAATCCTATTCGCAACACATCTGTATGAAGCTACGCTCCCATATGGAATGGACCACTCTGCATTGAGGACTTCTATCTGAAATGGATAACATACAGACATGTCAAGAACATCAAGCGGGAACTTCACAGGTGTTCCATCAAAATAGTCTACGAACATATCTGGTAAAGAGCCGAGTAAGTCTGGAGAACGAAGATGTGCTTCGGGGTACTGAAATTTCACAGCTCGTAAGGCATCATCCTTCGTTCTAGGAAGAAGAACACCGATAACTCTAGGACTGACTGTATCTCTATAGACTATCCCTATGTGTCCAAAGGAAGTGTCGACTAATGAGAAATACATTCTCCAATCTCCTGAGTATAACGAGGAATTCGTACTTCAAGTTAAGGATTCTACTCTGAAACTCCGAGAGACCTATGATTAGACAATATGATGTTGCATTATTTCGCTTGTGATGCTAAATGTCTCATAATATCGAGAGCTTTCAAGATTCCGGGATGTGAAACACTATACAGTTTCCTTGTACCATCCCGTCTGACGGCAAGGATTCCAGAGCGAACGAGTAGTGTAAGATAGTGGGATATTGTGGATTGTGAAAGGCCAATTGCAGGGAATATATCACATTGACACATTTCACCATCCAGCACCATCTCGACAATCTGAAGGCGAACAGGATTACTTAGTGCCTTGTGAAACTCTGCACGCCATTTCAGATCGGTTTCTTCTGTCAATGGTTTTCACTCCGAATTGTTTCTTATTTCATCTACGTGATTAGCTATGTCAGTAGCTAGTTTCTCAACCAAGTTTGAACTACTTTCCTTAACATGCCATTTCTCTTCAGGTTTGAGAGAGGCAAAGCCCGCATAGTCCTCTAAATTGATTTCGATAGTTGGTTTGTTGCTGTATCTTGTTGTGCCTATCGCTGCACAAAGTTTCCCACAACCATCCACAGTAATAGTTGGGAACCTCTTAGCAAATCCACGCTCTCCTTCTCCACCTGCAAGGAAAAGCGGAAGGCAAATTGTTGCAGTTTCTTCTGGTCTTAAATCATGGAGAACTTTCAATGTTGCTTCTCTTGAAATATTCCCACCAGGACAATCTTCTCCACTACAGGAAATTATACCAACTTTGGGTAATTCAGTCATTTCTAATCACTCCCTTCTTCAAGGATTATATTGACAATATCTTTTGCTAAAAGTACTCCATTGGGTCCGATATCTAGTACAGTGCCAGGTTTGTGATCAGTATTCTTTGCTAGAACTTTCGGGACCATAACCTCCATTGTGACATCAATACCAGTGCGTTCAACTGATAACGTTGCACACTTTTTCGGACACCCATCAATCGTATACACACGAGATTTTTTGAGAAGATCAATTCCATCTTGATTACCTGCTACGAGGAGAGGCAGACACATTGTCCTGTACTCTTCCTGATGATCGGTTTCTGTTAATTGGTATGTTGCTTCTCTGGAAACAGTTCCAAATGCTTTCCCTATTCCACTACATGGAATGACTATCTTTTTTGCATCACTCATTTTGATACCTTCTTTCCTAATTCATGCTTAGCCTTCTCAACACCATACGGTAGATACTCATCTGCGGTCTTTAGAAGTTCCAATTCACTAATGTCATCAGGACGGATGACGTATAGCCAACCTTTTTCGTATGGGTATTCGTTAACAAATTCAGGACTGTCCTCAAGTTTTGTATTCTTCTCGACGACTGTTCCTGATAGTGGAGTTATAATCTCCATTGCAATCTTCGTTGATTCGAAAGAACCGAGCTCATCGCCAAATTCTACATGAGTTCCTATATCTGCCAAGTCGACAAAGTAAACATCCGATACCATCTGTTGGAGGAGGTCGGATAATCCAATCCTCACCAAGTCCCCTTCTCGTTGAACCCAAAAATCATTGTCAGAATAGAAGAGCCCTTTCTTCACTCGGAGGATGAATTTGTCAATCATCTCCGACAGATAGTCGTTTTCTGATTGCTCTGAATCAATCGTTTTCGTAGTAGAGGACGATTCAGTTGCTAATAGTTGCAGTACCTTATCTGCAACAGTTCTTGCCTTTTCATTTGCATCACTATCCTCCAAATCAGCAATCGCAGACACTTCAATAGATTCGAATTCTCGTGCACTATGGTTTTGCACTATCTTGGTAGCACATTGGACACTGCATCCGTCTATACAGATTACATCAGATGAGCGTAAATCCTTGATTTCTCCAGGACGTTCAGAAGCTAATGCACCGATACTACCTGCTATGATGGAAGAGTCAGAGGATTGTAAAAGATCAATCACTAGTCTGGAAATCTTTCCGCCAGGTCTGTCATAACCTGCGCATGGAAGAACATACTTTGTAGTCAAAATCATCACATTCCTATGTAGACCTGGCTTCTTTGATTATCTTCAAAATGTCAGGTTTGTTTGGAAATGATAGTGCATCTTTCGGGCACATCTTTTGACAGGCTCTACAAAATACCACACAATTGTATTTCTTTTCAACCTCAATAAGTGGTGAACCTTCAACTACCTTGTACACTTTATGAGGACAGAATTTCAAACAGTCGAATTCACTAGCACAACCATCACACTTGGAAGCATCGACTTCTGGCCACCAGGGAATCTTTTCACGAGCAACACTCATGAATGTACTTCCGATTCCACCCTCAGACATCGAACCCGTTCTCCTTCATTGCATTCATAACTTTGTCAAATGCTTCATCGGTTGTCATATCTCGAACATCCAATGGAATGAGGTCTTTCTTGGCCTCGAGACCGACTTTCTCAAATGCATCTCGGAATAGTTTGTACTGCATTGCTGGAGCACACCCTGCAATGATGACCTTTTCACCAGCATTGAGTGTACTTTCCAGATATCGATCCCCATCATCTTCACAAAGCTGAGGGTGAATTACTCCGTATTTCACAGGGAGTTCCATTCTTATACGGTTGATAAAATCCCACATATCCATCTTTGCAAAACCGGGACATTTTCCAGTGCAGACACAGAAAAGGAACGCTGGATCTTCGTTATCGCTTGTTATCGAGGACACCTCCAATACTAATCATATATCGAATAATCTCGATATTTAAATAATTGGGTGCGTTTAGGATAAGTACTCGATACGAATCAACCGTATTGCCAAGATAGGTGAAACGATTGTGAGTAGATCTTATGGAGGTAGTAGAGCTATAATAATGTCAATGATAGTAACAATCGCGATACTAAGAATAAAAACAAATCTCACTTTTCTGAAGCCAGCAAGTTCTCTGTTCATTCCTTCCGCCATCAAGTCTTTTTGCTCGACAGCCGCAGGGTTACCATTCTCGGCATCTTTGAATATCTTGGCAGCCTCCTCATAGGTCATCTGCACCCCTCTGCTATACGTAGCTACGTATTTCTCAGCTTCATCTTGAATTAGTGTTTCTGACTTGGATTTCCAACGTGCAATATTTACATCAGAGAAAATCCTGAACCCTAATCCAAGAATTCCAGTAATGAAGTTTAGCAGAGCTACAAATGTAACTAACGTGAAAGAGGTTCCACTAATAATCAATCCAAACAAATACACCATATTTCCGGAGATTGTTTCACCTCCGGAATCAATGACAATCTGAGTAATGAAAAGAGAAATTGCTATTATAATGAGACCTACGTACAAAGGATACGGTCCAGAGGTGTGAGTACGAAGGACACGGATATTGTACATCTGATAGTTTGTATAGGAGGTGTTGGACTCCTTTGCTAAAATTGAGTTCGCAAACAAAACGCTATTCGGTCTTCTATCAAGTTCTGCATTCATGAAAAAAATCAAACCACGTGCGAAAAATAACACTGAAAGAAAAAGTGTAAGCATTGTGGGTCCGAATAAGAGTAGCAATTGGAATATATCCAATCCTTGAATAGTCTGGATTGCAACCACGATGAATAAAAATGTAAGGACTGACGAGAAAGCAGCTATTTCAATATCCCGAGAAGTCTTGTAGACCAATTCAGGGTGTTCTATAGCTTGGAATGAAATATCCAGTAATTCATCTCCCTTCATTTCCATGCACCTCAATTAACCAGTCCTATTCAACCTTCATTAGTTGTTTCTCTTATGGAAGTAAGAGAATGACAAAATCAATAATTGTCACAATGATGATAACGATAATAAAAACAAATTTCACCATTCTGAAACGAGCAATTTCTTTGTTCATCCCTTCAGCCATAATCATGGTTTGCTTCACAGCAGCAGGATCGCTATTCTCAGCATCTTTGAGTAGATTGATTCCCTCTTCATAGGTCGTCTTTACATCTTTGCTATACTTTGATATGAGTTTCTCTACTTCATTTAGGATTTCCGTTTTCGACTTGGAATTATATCGAGCAATGTTCACATTTGAGAAAATTCGGAATCCGATCCCAATAACACCAATTCCGAGGTTTAACAAGGCAACGAGTAAAACCATGGTGAAAGGATATCCATCAATAATTAATCCAAAAATTAACTGCATGTTATTCGTGAGTGGGGTTCCATTGAAATTCACGATAATCTGAACAACAAAGAGTGAAACCGCCATCAAACTAAGAACAATATACCCAAGATAATAACCTGAGTTGTGAGTACGAAGGACGCGGATATTGTAGTTCCGATAGTTAGTGAATGCTTCATCCGAATGTGTTTCCAGAATTGAGTTTGCAAATAAAACGCTATTCTCCTTTCTGTTCCATTCTGCACTTGCAAAGAAAGAGATTCCACGCAATAAGAAAATTAGAGCAAACATCACTCCAAACATGCCGGAACCTGATAGGAGTAGGACTATGGAGTCTTCAGATTCTATAGAAATCTGGATGGCAGCCACCATTAACAAAAAGGAAAGGGCTGAAGAATAAGCAGCCATCTGAATTTCCCTAGACGTTTTATATATCAATTCAGGTCGCTCGATTGCGTTGATTGATATATTCAGTGACTCCATAGTATGTTCACGTTCCTACTCCATTACTTTCAGGTTCAACATATTTTCACATATATTGGACAATCATATCAAATATTGATATTAGTCCAATAGCTGCTGCAGTGGCAGCCGCAGCTCTTGTCCAAGGCTCAGGTGTATCTGATAGTACCAAAGCCGCTGTAACTCCACCAATAATGTACGCGAGAGCTGACAGGAATGATGGTATTAGAAATGGAGTACTGTATGAAATTACAAATCCCAATACAGAACCTATGAGTGCATTGAAAGTATTTCCAACAAATGGATTAACTGCTTGAATCAGTGATCCAACAGAAATTCTAAGACCTTCCAAGACAAACTGAAACAATAATCCGACGGCAATACCAGCAGTACCAATTAGTATTGCAGTAAGAACGGTCCCAAGTGGAGCTGCAATAGCCCATTTTACGTAGTATGCACAAATGAAGAAAATACCGGTCAAGATAGCTATCAGTGGGATTCGTATTGCTGCCCAATCTGATTGAATGGATAGTGGCAATATATTTGTCCCATCTCGCATAATCGTTTCAGAACGATCCAAAGCAGAATAGAGAGTATCCTCAAACATAAAGCTTGGAGTATCAGGAATCACTTATGTCAAAAGAAGCGAAACAATATACCCAACCAATAAGGCGTCAACAACACCATTGAATCCTACAATATCAGTGCCAAGTGAAACAGCATTTGAGCTGAAGCAGGAAGCTAATATTGTCAACTGGGATTGTACCTTTGTGGTTGTTGTAATGACATCCTCCCAGATAATCATGTCTTCTGAATCACTAACATCCGCAATACCGTATTCTGATCCGTGTCCAACAACTATGATTATACTTGCTCTGAAACGTGAAACGTCACTATCGAATGATGAAATATCAGATTGGACTGTACTTGTAGTCAATATCGAATTCTGCGTTTCTTTCTGAATGGATCGAGTACAATGAATAGATTTGGATATGACATGGTTACTCTCCCAACCGAGATTAGCTTCGTCATTTCCAGAATCCATTTTTCCCTCATTTAATTCAATCAGGAATCCTTCGATAATTTCTGAAGTTTTCATGGGAGCCTCTTCATTTCCTAGGTTAACTATTAAGACATCCCTATATGCAGGCATATCAGAAGCACTTTGTGCAGATGAAAGAACTGATACAAAAGACAGAACAATAATAAAAATCACGCCTGATGTAATCAACTTATATCTGCTTCTTTTATTTTCTAAAATTTCAATCACGATTTTTAATCCCCTAGCAGCATGTTATGAGTAAATCCATTTAAACTACTCGGCACTTGGCGCACTCCAAGAAATCTGTAGTATTCAGACTTTTCTCACTCGACCTGCATCAGACGTATCTCATTGTAATCAGTAATAACGCGAATGTAACCTCTCAATAATTCATCTACAGAAGAGTCACCAGTATCAACCTTGAGAGTTTCACCGTCAATACCTTTCAATTTGGATGGTGTCGAAATGACAAAAATGTGCTCTTTACCAACTCGTTCAATGACTCCAGGGCTAATCTGTTGATTTCCTCTACCAAATAACATTCCCTGATGCCCGATAGGAGAAACAATGATCCATGTCTTGCGGAAGTCTTCGACCAGCTCTATGATGCGAGCTTCGTTCACATCCTGCTCCATCGTTCCATTTTGATAGACATCAACACCAAGTGTCGTCTTCTTAGCATTCAGCATGTCTGTAACTGTCTTGACTGTGGTACCAGGTCCAAGAATGTAGGTCCCATCAGGGACCATCTGTTCGATGACATATTTTGCAATGGCTTCTTGAGCTTCATGCTCATTCACAGTTTCTGGGCTAACCTGTTTCGCTCCTTGAAATCTTGCTGGAACTGAAGGTCCATTCATGTATCCATAGAGCTTGATGATGAATCGATCTTGACGAAATGCTTCCTCATCAGCGTCCATGATCTCAAATTCAGCAATCCCAGCTCCGCCCTCTACGACTAAACGAACAACCTCCGCAGCATCAGCAGGGTTCACAACGAAAATTCCACTGTACATCTTGACTCCAGATGGCACTCCAATAACTAGGAGATCATCCAAGTTGTTCTCAGTGATTGCATCCAGTATATCACGAGCAGTCCCATCTCCACCCACAAAGACAAGAAGTCGGACTCCAGTATCGTAGAGAGCTTGAACACAGTTCTTAGTATCCGCAGGGTTTGTTTTCCCAGACACGGATACATCTACAATCCGGTGAGATAGACCAGCTGATTGTGTAACATCTCCACCCATCTGATTAGGACAGACAACTAGTTCAAGTCTTGATGGGTCCACATGAAGAGATTCTAAGGTCTGTAAGAATTCTAGAGCTCTTCCAGGAGCAATTGGAGTGGCTCCACGTTTTATCGCTTCGTCAACTACCCCGTCAGTACCTTTGAGACCAACGCGACCACCCATACCTGCAATGGGATTGACAAGCAGACCAACCAGCATGAATTAACCACGACCTTCATAGGATATCAAGCAAGCATACTCTAAAGCACTTGTGATTTATACACCACGAGAGTCACTTCAGTGCACCGACCTGAGCTGCAGACTGTACCCAGAACGCTACACGCACAAGAACTTCTTCTAAGAATCGATCTCTATCATCAGTGGAAACATCATCAGGCCACTTATTCCGCCTGTAGTCATCAAACTTCTTGAACTCTCGACCCCACTTTGTAGTGAGAGGAATCTCTACTTTTCGATCACAAGCAGTATTCAATGCACGGATAAGTGTGACAAAATCAAACCTCTGTCGCACCAACCATTTTCTCACTGCGGAAAAGAATGCACGGGAGTTTGTTTCATCCCAGGGGAGCTTTTTCAGAGTTTCTCGGTCCCATCCATTGATTCGCCCAGAGTTGAAGGCGCATTCCTTATCGAATCCACATCTAGCTCTGACATAGACCTTCTTCTTAGACATCCAGAGAATGATATCATGTTCTCCCTTTTTCTGCATCATAACCTTATGAGCACCAGCAGGAAGAATAAGTTCGATCACACCACCCTCTTTGAATTTACCATCAGCCTTGAAGTACAAGTCTAATGCCCATGAGAGAGCGGGAATCGTATTTGTTGGATAGAAATCATCAGGGTCGGTCATAGGTACGATTCACATCACGTAGTTCTCACTGATATGATTTGTCACTTATACATAATGGATAGAAGATATGGGAGGGAAAATGACTCCCTAGAGGGGCTTCTTCTCACGATTCTTAACAAGTACTTCAGCTAGGTCACCGAAAATATCGATAATTCCTTCTCCAGTCTTTGCACTGCTCTCGAGGTAGGGCATGTTGTGAGAGTCTGCAAACTCGCGACCTTCAGATGGCTCAACAACTCGGTCTGGTAGGTCTGTCTTGTTAGCAACCAGTACCAGTGGAATCTTCTTTCCTATTGCCTTGAATAATTCATCAAGCCATTCCTCAAGTACAATGAAGGTCCTGCGACGGGTCACGTCAAATACTAGTATACCTCCAGAGGAACCACGGTAGTACATCGGGCGAAGTATCTGAAAACGGCTTTGTCCGGCTACATCCCAAATCTGTAGTTTAACGGTCACATGGGACTGATCTGCTTTGGTGATGTCGACGTTTTTGACGGCGAACTGACTTCCGATTGTGGTCTTGTAATCAGTTCTGAAGAATCCGTGAGAGAAACGAGTGACGATGGCGGTCTTTCCTACTGCACCTTCTCCTAAAACTACGATTTTAAATAAAAAATCATACTGGCTACTCAATTAATGGACCCCCATTTGAACAAATAATCTTGAATATGGTTCTGTACAGATATATACACTGAGTACTATGGGAGGTTATTCCTTTCACACAAGCACCTCGCTGTTGATGACTAAGGGTCACAGGAGTACCGAACTAATAACCATTGTGACGATGAATAGATGCTTGAGTTACAGGGACCTATCTTCAGTGTATAACATATTCTTTTTGGTTGCGAGAACAAGAGCTAGAACACTAGGGACTATAGCTACAGTAGTCACCCAAGGAAAATCATAGATAGTGAACCATGGGAGCAAGGTAAATCCACCAATATACCCCACAACAACACCGATGAATCCCACTACCAAGAACGAGATACCAGTAAGACGAGTGAGGGTGATTGGTCCTTTCCTCAGGTAGATGATACCTATGAGAAAGAAGGTGATGCCAAGAAAGATCATTGCTGTGCTCCAGTACATGATCGCATATGCAACATCCAGAAGGTCGTATGCCATTCTATGGAGGATAAAGTGTATAGTCCAAGTGATACCTGAAATAAGAGCAGAAAGGCATGTTACAATAGCAATGTTACCTATTTCTCTCCTGATGAGGACCAGATATACTGACAATGTTATGAGTGCTGTTGGTGTCAGTAGATAATATACTATTCCCGAGATTGTGTCAATTATAGTAATTCCGCCCCACCAAAGATACGTTCCTCCAGAATCTCTACGGAGTAAGAATAGACCACCCAGTTGCAGGAGCAGTCCAAAACAGAACGACAAGATGAAGAATATCCAGATCATTTTCCTTGATGTTTCATGACTCCATGTAACCTTGGAGTCGGTTAATTCTTCTATCATTCTACGTTCACACCTGTACGATTTCTTATCAATGTTGTACTCAACTCTTTCACCTTTGATTCCCCATGAGAACTGGAATCCTCATTACTAACATCGCCCCTTGAAGTGCTAGTGCGGTGATAGGTAGGAGCAACCTTGCCTTACTCACCATCCTTACTGGATTCCCGTCATCATTGATGACCATTTTGATACCCTTCTTCCCCATAGCCTTCATCAGTCCACTGGTAATAATAGAGAGCGTCATAGCTGTGATGAAGAGTTCTCCACCACCCCAAGGCCGTTCGCTCTTGTCCATTCTAAGCATGGAATCGAAGGCCATCTCGAAGATGACTTCGCCAACAAGCTCGAAGTATTCACCGACTCCTTTCATCACAATAGTTCCAATAGCTCGCTTTGTGCTCATCTTGGAGAGCTTCTCAAATCCCCGAGTCCAG